>ENA-OQAN01000448-OQAN01000448.1-human-gut-metagenome-genome-assembly--contig:-NODE-448-length-22330-cov-2.533667_pt1 | contig 22330 bp, 29 predicted proteins | sample MGYA00242735_ERZ504527 | MGnify/ENA primary metagenome ERZ504527 (study PRJEB26092, sample SAMD00036230) | human gut metagenome | host: Homo sapiens | study: EMG produced TPA metagenomics assembly of... | reverse complement strand
GTGAACTCGGAGATGGCGCGGGCGATGGCGGCATACTGCTTCTGAGCCGGCTTGGCGCCGTGGGCCCAGGTGTCGGTGCGGTGGGGCCAGCCCATCCACACGCGATCCTGCGGGGCGAACTCGGCGGGCATAAAGAAGCCGTCGGCCTTGGGGGTGGACTCGGACTCGGTGATCGTACGCATAAGATTTCCTCCAAATCGAACGATCGTTTGCCGCGGGCGGATTACCCGCAGCCTAAAACCAAGAGATAGTGGCGCCCGTCCCCCGGCAAAGGTCGGGGCGCCCGGTGCCGGTTTTCACGGAGCCGCACCGACGAGCGGCAACGTAACCAAGTGCGTGGAGACAAACGCACGAAGGATACGAGAGAGAGGTTGGGGCGGGCGGTGGTTACCGGAGCTATCGCTCGCACCCGCCCCAGGAAATAGTAAGCAAATTTGTCGCTTTGGGCACGCCCTCGAAGAGGCTAGAGTGCCTGGAGTCGGGAGCGACAAGCCCGACGAAGCGCACGTTGGTACGCGAGGAGGGTTGGAGCCCCAGAACCGGGTGCTCTAGTTCTCCTCGGCCTCGGCGGCCTCCTCAGCGAGACGCTGAGCTGCCAGCTCGGGAGTGAGGCCCTTGTACTCGGTCTCGCGGCCCTTAGCGCTGACGACGCGGACAACCTCGCCGATGAGCAGAAGCACGATGAAGATAACGATCATCGGGAGCTTGTCGCCAATTTCAGCGGCAGAGAACGGCACCAGCGTTGCAACGATGGCCAGGATCAGCTCGATGCAAGGGATGGCCAGCATGACCTTCATCATGGCGCCTTAAACGGGGAACGTGAAGATGCGCTCGCGGTCGGGGTCGTCTTGCGAAGGGTTGAGGAACGCCGGGAACATCGGGATGTAGGTCAGCAGCAGGAAGACGACGGAGGTGCCGAAGAGCATCCAGAAGACGCCGTTGGAGATGGCATCGATGGGAACGAGCTGCAGGCACAGCACCAGGGAGGCAACGACGGCGTTGACCAGGTTGGCACCGTTGGGCATGTCGTCATCAGAGATCATCGAGGCGAAGACCTTGGGCATGTTGCCGTGCTCGGCAGCGTAGCGAGCAACGGAGTTAACGCCGAAGGACCAAGCAGCCATGTTGGCGAACAGGGTGATCAGGAAGGCAATGCAGATGACCTTAAAGATCATGGAGTCGCCCACCATGGTCTGGACTGCATAAATCATGCCGTAGTCGGGGTCGATGGAATCGGCCGGCACAGCAGCGCCGATGCCAAAGCCAGCGAACAGGTAGATCACGGCGATGGACAGGCCACCGACGATGATAGCCTTGGGAATATCGCGAGCGGGATCGGCCATGTCATCGGTCATGGTGCAGATGACCTCGAAGCCCATGAAGTTAAAGATGATGATCGACAGGTAACCGAGAGCGTTGGTGTTGGTGAGCTCGGGCAGGAAGGTGGCAGCGGACATGTCGTTCGCAAAACCGTTCTCCATGGCATACCAAATGCCCAAAGCGCCAACGATAACGGCGACGGCGACCTTGATGATGGCGCCACCGTTAAGGACCCACTCGGAGTCGGCCGCCTTGGAGCGGCCCATGAGGTAGACGATCCACACAAAGGCAAGATCGATACCCATCTTGCGATCAAGTTGAACTCAACGCCAAAGACCATGCCCAAAATGTCGGGGAACATGGTAGCCAGCGAGGCAATCCACAGCGGTAGTTGACCCAGTAGTAATACGAGATGCGGGCGCCCCATTTGTCGCCCAGGCCATCGCGTACCCAGTCGTAAATGCCGCCCTCGCCGTCATAGGTGGTGCCGAGCTCGGCAACAACCATGCCATAAGGAAGCAGGAAGGTCAGGATCAGGAAGATCCACCAGAAGAACTGCTGGTTGCCAATGGCAGCAGCAGGAGCGGCGGCCTCGCAAACGAAGACGACGCAGATGATGGTCGAAATGACCGTCAAAAAGGAAAGCTTTTTCTTTCCGTCGCTCATGATGAGCTCCTTCGCTCAGTCTTGGACAGATCCGAGGCCCAAGGTACTAAGCAATTGCCTGAGCCTCGGTGAGCGGGCGACAGGAGACGAGCATCCGCCGCCCGCAAACGTGCGTTTAGCAGGCTTAAGGCTTAGAGCTGCTCGAGAGCCTCGAGAGCGGCGTGAAGCTCGGCCTTGGCGGAGTACTCGACACCCTCGTCGTTGAGCGGGGTGCGCTTGCCCAGGGCAGCGAGGAGAGCACGGATGGAGTGCTTGCGGTTCTCGGCCTCGACCCAGCACAGGGAGCGCTCGGGATCGTCCATAACCTCGTCGACGACTTCCTCGTTGCGAGTGGCCGGCAGGCAGTGCATGAACTTGGAGTTGGGGCCGGCGAAGTTCATCATGTCCATGGTGACTGATACTTGGGTAGAACACGTCCATGTAGTTCTCGCCCGAGACCTCCTCGTCGTACAGGCCATACCACACGTCGGTGTAGATGAAGTCGCGCCCTTGATGCACTCGATGTCGTCGGAGATGACGACGGAGCCGCCGGAGACCTTGCAGTTCTCCTCGGCGATGGCCATCATCTGCTTGCCGAACTCGGCGCGCTCCTCAACGGTGCCAACGTGCAGGCCGCCGTCGGGGATCTGGTGGCCCTTGGGTCCAAACTGGACAAACTTCATGCCGACCTTGGAGGCGATGAACATGAGGGAGACGCAGACTGGGTGGCGTCGCCGATGAAGGCAAGGTGCAGTCTCGATCTTCTTGCCCTCGGGGAGGTTCTCGAGCATGGTCATGAGGTCGCCCATCTCCTGCGTGGGATGGTTGAACTCGGACATGCCATTGATGACGGGCACAGCGGAGCCCTCGGCGAGGCCGACGACGTCCTTGTGACGGTCAACGCGAGCATCATGATGTCGAGCAGGTCGCCCATGACGCGAGCGGTGTCGCCCAGGGACTCGTGGCCACCGAGCTGAATGGTGCCAGGGCCATAGAACTGAGCATGGCCGCCGAGGTCGCACATGGCGGTCTCGAAGGAAAGACGGGTGCGGGTGGAAACCTGCTGGAAGATCATGCCAAGGCTCTGGTTGCGGAGCAGGTGCGGATAATAACCGTCAACCTTGATGGCCTTCTTCATTGCCAGGCCAAGATCCTCGATAGCCAGGATCTGCTCTTTGGTGAAGTCGTTGGTGTCGATGAAATCCTTAGGCAGCGCCATGTCGATTCCTTTCCGCCGGTCGTGCCGACTATTGCTATGAGGCGCTCGAACATCACGCCTCGTGTTGACAAGACCATCATTCACCCGTATGCAATTTTTACCTAGTTTATTCGGGATTAAAGACCGTTCACGGAGTTACACCCCCTCTAAACCAATATAAACCCGCAGGTAGCCAGCTTGCAGGGGGTTTACTATCTAGAACCGCGAACGGTATACGGCTATGCTGTATCTCGGCGCCTAATCCGCAATGGAACGAAGGGTTGAGACGTCTATATCCCACAAGGTATACAGGCTCGGCCATAGATGAAATGAGATGGGACGGTGGCGGATGAACACCCTGATGTTCTTCTATACCCTAGCGATACTCGTGATCTGTATTGTGACGGCAGTGCTTTCGCTTGCCGCCTATGCCTCGTCTCGTCGACGCTTCTTTATCTATGGCAGCGGCGTTTTTTATTTGCTATGCCATCGAGATGACCGAGATCTTCTTTTTTGAATACACGTTGCAAAACCAGAGTTTTCCAGCCAGCGACTATTACTCAATTACCATGCCTGTGTTGCGGACCCTTGTGGCGACCGCTTCACAAGCTTTTATCTGGCTCATTGCCATGGACTTGCTCGACAAACATTCAAAAAAACAGTTCGTTATCCCCGTCTTAACGTTTTTGCTGTGCGAGTCGCTGATTATCGTCGCTGTCCCCTACGGCCCCATTCATCAATGGCTCTACTACACGATGCGTCAGGTATTCCTTGTTTTCATGGGGCTATATATCTTTTGGACGGCACGCAAGAGCACACAAGTCGAGCTGAAGCACGCGTTAACAACCAACGAAAGCACCTGATTATCGGCGCTATTCTGGTCGGTTGCATCGTTGCCGAGGATTTCTACAACATTCTGATTGTCCCCATGAGTCTGGCGCCTCTTGGCTGCAACTATATCTGTCCGAGCGCAACTTTAGCGAAAACGTCTTTGCCTGCTACTTTGCGATTCTGCTGATCATCTACTCCTACCACGTGCTTTCAATCCGCATGCAGGAGGCACCCGAGGAAAAGAACGTCAGCGATCTTGATCGACACATCGAAGAGCAGATGCCCTTCTATCGCAACGCCTACAAGCTCTCCAACCGTGAGACCGAAGTTATGCGTCTGGTCGTACTGGGCAAATCGAACCAAGAGATCGCTGACGAGCTATTCCTTGCCGTGGGCACCGTCAAGACCCACATCCACAACATCCTGGTCAAAACCGAACAGCAAAACCGCACGACGCTCATCCTCCACTTTTGGAAGCGATAACCTGCCAAAAAAGGCAGGTTTATTTTGGCAGGTTTTATCTGGGTAAACGCCAAAAACCGCCGCGAGGGAGCTACTTTCCCTCGCGGCGGTTTTCTAGCAGTAAAACCAAGTGAGTAGGCTTTTGGCGGGATGCCGAGCACACCTCAAAACGCCACAGCCCTGACCTGCGATTTTATTGAGCACTTGCCGCGATGTGCTCGGCAGATCCAAAAAAGCTACTCACTTGCATCTGAGATGCTCTAGATACGCAAAATACCGCCGCGAAGGGAGCTGGACTCCCTCGCGGCGGTTATTCGCTCTGATTTTGCGACGGTTTTGCCCGCTTGTTACTCGCTGTAGCGGGTGGCGATGGCAGCTTGTACCATGCCGGCGCTCATGAGGTACGTTACCAAGAAGTAGCCACCATAGGCCGCCAGGAAAATCGCGCAGGTGAGGCCCACGGTGCCGGCGATGCTCATATCGCCGAATACGCTCACCAGTCGATGATCACCTTGAGCGCCACAAAGGAGTGCGCCAAGCCCACTGCCAGCGGGAACAGGAAGAACACCGCTTGCTGCGCCATCACCGAATGGCGAATCTGGCGGTCCTCACAGCCGATCTGTGCCAGCACACGATAGCTGCGGCTGCCGTCGGCCACGTTGGAGAGTTGCTGGATCGACAGAATCGCCGCGCATGCAACGACCAATACAAAGCCAATGTAGATGCCAGATAGCTAATCATGCCGTTCATTTGCGCTGCTTGCGTGTACATCTCGGAGCGTGTGATGAAGATTCCCCATGACCCCGGCTCCTTGCCGTCAACGAGCAGATTGTCGAGCAAAGTGTATTTAATGCTCTCGTCTGCCTCGGTCGTATCCATCCCCTGTTTGTAATTAACGAGCAGGCTACTGGAATACGGCTGCAGATTAAGTTGGGACAACAGCTCGTCGGCAACGACGACGGTACCCGGATTACTGCCCATCGCCGAGTTGGCGATGGCCGCCGTGTCCTTGTCCGACTTATCGGTTGCGGGCTTGAGCTCATGCCGCCCAAGGTGAGGGTATGGCCGCCGGCCATGTACTTGGTGTACAGGTCGCCCAGCCCACCGCCCATATCACACGTAAGCAGGTACTGGTCGCGGCCAATGCTCACCGGCTCCTCGCCCATCATCTGGCGCAGTTTGTTGTACTGGCTCGCCGGCGTCACAAACAGACCCATCGTATCGGCATTGCTACCCCCGAGCGCTTGGGGAGCTTTTCGCCCATGGTCTTGCACATCTCACCCGCAGACACCGAAGGATTCGAACCGCCAAACGGGTAACTCAGATACGAATCGATCTGAACATGCTCACCGGCAACATCGGCGATATTGACCTTCTTGCCGGTCTCGTCGTTGTTGTCCGCCGACTTGCCCTTGCCGTGCCATGCGGATACAAATCGACCGTTGTATCGGCTAGCACCATGCGGTCGGCTTCAGACGGATTGACATATTCTTTGTAGTAGTCGAGCGTATCGGGCGTGTAATAGACATACGTCTGAGACACGTCAACAGGGTTATAGCGCTCCAGGTTTTCGTTCATCACATTGGCAATCGACATACCGCACGTCACCGAGGTGATGGCCAAAAACAGGAGCATCGCGATGACGCCCATCGAAAAGCACACCGTGTTGACCTTGGCCGCAAGCTGGCGCACGGTAAACATGTTGAGGCCGCGCCAATACACGCTGCGCAGGCTCTGCAGCAGCTTGATGAGCATGCCCGAGAGTCCCCAGAACAGGGCAAAGGTGCCCACGGTAACCATAGCGGTCGTAATACCAAACTGGTTCATGGCCTCTTGCAGCTTGCTGTCCGTCGCGGTTAGCGGGAACCCATCACGTAGCAGACGGTAATAGGCCACGCCCACAAGCACCACGCCCACGGCAAAGATGGCAATCGCGATCCAGGGGTTGCGTGTCTTGATGCTCTCGTTGCGACGCTCGGCACCCATAAGCTCGATGAGTTTGGTACGACGCACGGCGCGAAGGTTCAGCAGTAGCGTGAGCACAAACATTACGAGCATGCAGGCAAGGGTCAGATTGAACGCATGCACCGAGAAAAAGAAGTGGAAATTGGCAATCTGTGTCTTAAAGAGCGAGGCCGTAAAGAACGTCATGAGCTGGGAGAGTCCCATACCCAGCACAATGCCGGCGACAAAGGCCACGACCGAGACGATCACGGTCTCGAGCGCCATGATCGTGGCGACGCGCCCGCGCCCCATGCCGAGCACCTGGTACAGGCCAAACTCCTTTTTGCGGCGTTTCATGATGAAGTTATTGGCGTACACCATCAAAAAGGCCATGACACCGGCCAAAAAGTACGTCAGGTCGCCGAGCATACTGCCCATAACCTGCGCCAAGCCCTCTTCATCAATTCCGGCGATGTCGACCTGCATCGAGATGGTGTTAAAGGCATAGAAGACCGTGACGCCCAGGGTGAGCGTCAAAAGGTAGACGAGGTAGTCGCGGCCGGCGCGGCGGACGTTGCCCCAAGCGAGTTTACAGAGCATCGGAGCCCTCACCGCCCATCATGGCAACGACCTCCATAATGCGGTCGAAGAACTCTCGGCGGTCGGTGTCGCCGCGACGCAGCTCTGTGAAGATCTTGCCGTCGCGGATAAACAACACGCGGCTCGTGTAGCTGGCGGCAAAGCTGTCATGCGTGACCATGAGCACGGTGGCGCGCAGGCGGCGATTGAGGGCCTCCAGGCTCTCGAGCAGCAGGCGGGGCGCTCTTGGAATCGAGGGCGCCGGTGGGCTCGTCAGCATGATCATGGTGGGGTCGGTGACGAGCGCGCGAGCCGCGGCAACGCGCTGCTGCTGACCGCCGGACATCTGGTAGGGATACTTGTCGAGCACCTGGCTGATGGACAGGCGCGCTGCCACATCCTGCACGCGGGTCGAGATCTCTGCCGAGTTTGTGCGGGCGATGGTGAGCGGCAGGGCGATGTTCTCGCGTGCCGTGAGCGTATCGAGCAGGTTGGAGTCCTGGAAGATAAAGCCGAGCTCCTCGCGGCGGAACTGCGAGAGCTTGGCCTGCTTCATGCGCGTAACGTCCTGCCCGTTGATGCGAATGGTGCCGCTCGTGGCGCTATCGATGGTCGACACGCAGTTGAGCAGCGTCGACTTGCCCGAGCCCGAAGCGCCCATGATGCCAACAAATTCGCCGCGGTTGACGGTAAAACTGACGTCGTTGAGCGCGCGGGTCACGTTGCCCAGCGCTCCATATACCTTTTCGAGATGCGCGACCTCCAGTACCGGGGTCGCCATGTGCGTGGTTTGCATACCGAGTCCTTTCTTGCAATTAGTCTACGGCATCTATAGTCGCAAGAAGACGAGTCGGCTACCATCGATATGGCTTACGCTTGCCTTACCGTTGTGTAAGGCACGGGTAGCTAGCCTGCCACGTCTTGATATTGAGAGAGGACTCCTGTTGAAGACTGTTCATGTTGCCGTTGGGATCATCCGCAAGGAAGGATCTGACGAGCTGCTTGCCGTGCAGCGCGGCTATGGCGACATGCAGGGACTTTGGGAGTTCCCCGGTGGCAAGCTCATGCGCGGCGAGACGCCCGAGGACGCCGTACGCCGCGAGCTCATGGAAGAGCTGCAGGTCAAAGTCACCAACCTGCGTGATTTCTATACCGTTGAGTACGACTACCCCGATTTCCATCTCTCCATGGAGTGCTACTACTGCTCGCTGGCCAAAGAGTCTGGCGAGCCCCAGAAGCATGACCGTCAGCTTGATATCCGCTGGATTCCGCGCACCTCGCTTGCCACGGTGGAATGGATGCCCGCCGACAAGGGGCTCATTGATGCCTGATTGAGCTGAAGGAAGATCGGCTTAAGGCCAACAGCACTGCCAACGACACCGAGGCCACCACGACCGACGAGCCCGCTTCCAAGCCCAAGCGCGCACCTAGGCGCCGCAGCAAAAAGCGTCCCAAGCCCGGTCTGCTCGACGGCATCGATACCTCGGACCTTTCCGCCGACGAGCGCGACTGGTGCGCCGTCGCGCTGCCATCAAAAAGTCCATGAAGGGCAACAAGCGTGCAAACACCAAACCCGAGCTGCTCGTTCGCCAGCGCCTGCGCGCAGCGGGCCTTACGGGTTATCGCTTGGAATGGAAGGTTCCCGGCAAGCCCGACATTGCCTTTCCCGGGCGCAAGATCGCCATCTTCGTCAACGGTTGCTTTTGGCATCGCTGCCCTAAGTGCAATCCGAGCCAGCCAAAACGCAATGTTGAGTTTTGGGAGGCAAAGTTCCGTCGCAACGTCGAGCGCGACCGCGCTGCCGTGGCAGCACTCACTCAAATGGCTGGACGTCCATAACCATCTGGGAATGTGAGCTCAAAAAAGACCGCATCGACGCCACGATGGAAAAGGTCATCGAGCAGGTGCGCGCCGCAGAGCCGCAGCGCTAGGAACGAGCCGTCCACACGCCCCACACAGGCGAGCCACATCCACGTCACAAACCTTAGAAAGCCCTTAAGCCCAAAACCTTTCAAGAGTGTTACTCGATAGCTTTGACCTGCGGTTTCATAGTTACATCAAACCTGATTAAGCCTTTCTTTAGCGCTTCTTTGCGACGGCCGCGGCATAATACTGCCAACGCACGGGACCTAGCAGCAAACCCCGCGCGCAATCTTTTGGTGGACATCGAGGAGGCCGCATAAGCATGCATTCTTCCAATGACGCAGCACAGCAGCCATCCCTAACGCATGCAGACCTTTTCTCCTTCCCCCCGACACAGAGAAACAGCCTCCTCGACTCCCCCACCACAAAAGCCAAACGCTCAACCGACCAGAGCCACAACTTGCGAGCATCCTTCGATAAGCTCCAAGCATCCCTAGACAAGGCGTTCCCCGAACAGGCAAGAGCAATCTAAGCCCATCGCGCTTTATACTGATGCCATGCGAAACATGGATCACATAGAATTGCACCGCGGAGGACGCGAGGAAGCGTTTCCCGAGACCGCCGAAGACTGGCCCTATATTGCCGAACGCGCAGAATTCGCTCGCTATCCGGGCAATTCCGTCCCCTGCACTGGCATTCCGAAGTTGAGCTTTTCTACATGGAGCAGAGAGCGATTGACTATCGAACGCACGCGGCTCATGAGCACGTACGCTTTGAGGAAGGGTCCGCCGGCTTTATCAACGGCGGCGTTTTGCACAGCACGCTGCAATCACCCAATTCGGCGCCAGCCATTCAAATGCTGCATATCTTTCAGCCGTCGATGCTCGGCGATCCCGCGGGACGTCTCCAAAAGCGCTACATCAACCCATTGCTTCAATGTCGAGGCGTCGATGTGCTCAAATGGTCGCCCACCAATCCCGACGATATGCCCTTTATCGATTTGCTGAAGAGCTCCTTTAGCCACGACCTTCAACGGCCGCAGAACGAGATGGCGCTTCGAAATAACTTGTCAGAGCTCTGGATTCAGATTTACGCCAAGGCCGAACCGCTCTTTTCCTCCGACGGCGCCTCTTGGATGACCGGCCGCGACGTACAGTTCAAGGCAATCCTGGACTTTATCCGCGCAAACTATGCAGCCGCTATAGATGTGCCCCAGATGGCATCTGCAACCGGCGTAAGCGAAAGAGAGTGTTACCGCATTATCGAAACTTGTGCAGGAACGACCCCGGCGGCATATCTACGCGCATACCGCATAAACCGTGCTTGCGAACTTTTGGCACACACCACGCGAACGGTACAGACAGTCGCGCGCCAATGCGGATTTATAACAGCAAGCCATCTTGGCCAGGTATTTAAAGAGCAAATGGGGTGCACTCCTTCGAGCTATCGAGCAGCGAGGCAGAATCTCGATAGCACCAGGCAGAAATCCCGCTAGCCCTTCTTCTGTCACTGCATCAAACTTGCAGGCAAACAACAGAGAGGAGCAATCATATGAAGCACTTTGACCATATCGTATTTGACGTTGATGGGACATTGGCAGATACAGAAGAAAGCGTTCTGTCATCGCTTGTTCAGATTGTCCAAGAAGAGACCAGCAAAACGCTTCCCCGACACGAGCTTGACTTTGCCCTCGGCATACCCGGCAAGGACGCCCTTGAGAAACTTGGGATCTACTCGCAGGCAACGTTGGATCGCTGGTGCCAAGTTGCCGCCAGCTTTAAAAGCACCATCAGCGTGTTTCCAGGTTTGCTTGAAGTCATCGCAACGCTCGCCGATAGCGGCTGCAAACTTGGCATCGTCTCCTCACGTGCGCGCGACGAATACGCAAAAGAAATTGCACCCCTTGGTTTCGATAAGTATTTTGAGCACATCATCCTTGTCGAAGACACAACCGAACATAAACCCGCACCCGCACCCATGCTCGAATATCTCCGACGTGCGGGCGCGAATCCTGGCAACGTCGTCTACGTTGGCGACACCGTCTACGACGAACAATGCGCAACTTCAGCAGGGGTCAGTTTTGCCCGAGCAGCATGGGGATCACACCAAGATATCCCAAACGCCACCTACAACCTCAAAACCCCCAACGACCTACTAACCCTAACAACCAAATAACCCACGCGTCCCACCCTTTCAGTCCCAACACCACAAGGGCGATTGAGCAGAACGGCTTGGGCGGGTCCCCGTACTTAGTTTCCAAAATCATTCCGCAGCGCGAAGGCTTCTTATTATTTTCCGCCCTAACGCCACAAGGGCGACGACCTCGAGTAGGTCAACCTGGGAGGGACGAGGGCTTAGTTCCCCAATCTTTCCGCAGGGGGCAAAAAGCCTCGCCGCACGAAGTGCGCAGCGAGGCTTTTTGCATGCCCGAGACGATTGGGGAACTAAGCCCTCGTCCCTCCCCGGGATATGTAGCGAGTCGGAGTACCCTTGCTGTTACTCTGCTTTGCCCACAGAGTTGAGGTTGGTCATGCGGATCTTAACCAGCTCAGTGATCTCACGCATACCCTCCTTGGCCGGCTTCTTGGGATCGAAGCAGGCGGGGTTCTCGGCCATGTAGGCATGAAGCCTTGGTGTAGGCCTGACGCAGCTCGGTGGCGTAGTTAACCTTGCAGATGCCGTTCTTCACGGCCTCGGCAACCTGCTCATCGGGCACACCGGAGGTACCGTGCAGAACCAGCGGCACGTCGACGGCGTCGCGGATGGCCTTGACCACGGACTGCTCGATGTGAGGATCGCTCGTGTACACGCCGTGGCTGGTGCCAACGCCAATGGCCAGCGAGGTGCAGCCGGTGCGCTCAACAAACTCCTTGGCCTCGGCAGGATCGGTGTAGGGCTCTCGCCCTCAACCGCGGGACCGTCGTCCTCCTTACCGCCGACCTTGCCGAGCTCGGCCTCGACGGGCACGCCCATGGCGCGGCCAGCGTCGGCGACGGACTTGGTCAGGGCAATGTTGTCCTCGAAGGACTCGTGCGAACCGTCGATCATGACGGAGGTGTAGCCAGTGCGGAAAGCCTGCATGCAGCGGTCATAGCCATCGCCGTGGTCGAGGTGCAGAGCGACGGGCACGGAAGCGCGCTCGGCAGCAGCCTTGACCATGCCGTAGAAGTAATCCAGGCCAGCGGTCTTGATGGTGCCCGGGGTGGTCTGCATGATGACGGGGGACTTGGTCTCCTCGGCGGCAGCCAGAACGGCCATAACAAACTCGAGGTTCTCGACGTTGAAAGCGCCAACGGCGTAGTGGCCGGCCTGAGCGTCCTTGAGCATCTTTTCGGTGGTAACAAGTGCCATGAGCGTTTGCTCCTCTCCCTCGCCCGCATCTGGACATCGGGCGTAGTTGTTCACAAGGTGTTTTACCTTGCGTTTTGCTGCGCTCATTGTATGAAATTCAGCGGGTATGCATGTGCGAGATATTGTCATCGCGCGAGGTCCAACCTTCATTTTTGAAAAGCAAACGGAAGGAGTCGAACCCGAGCGTGCGTGTTCGAAATTGAGTTTTGAGCTTTGATCATCTTTCTTTTATAGAAAAAGTAAGTAATCGAAAGGCGTTTTCTTACTTAAAAAGAAAATGAACGAAAATGGACTCAACACAATTCCTGCAAATTTCAGACGATGATGGAGCGGATATGGCCCATGCGACAACCCGAGCTTTCGCCGATGAGCGGCGTGCCGCCATCATGGAGATGCTCGAACATAACGCCTCGGTGCAAGTAGCAGAAATCGCCCAAACCTTTGGCGTGTCCTCCGTCACCGCCCGCGCCGACCTGGACGCGCTCGCCGAATCCGGCAAGCTGCGTCGCACGCATGGCGGTGCCGTGTCGCTCCAGAAGCGGCTGACGTATCAACAGGATCGCCGCATCAACGTCAACGTCGCCGCCAAGCAGGCCATCGCACAAAGCGCCATTGAACTCGTCGGCAATGGTGACACCCTGCTCGTCGACTCGGGCACCACGGCACTCGAGTTCGTTCGGCTCCTCGATCAACGCAACGGCATCACCGTTATCACGGCCGACATTACCATCGCCGATTACATCGACGAGAGCATGCCCTCGGTCGATGTCGTCATGCTGGGCGGGGCACTGCGCAAAGGTCATCGCTATCTGTACGGCCCACTTACCATGCAGGCGCTCCAAATGGTCCATGCCGATCTGGCCGTCATGTGCCCTGGCGCTTTCGTTCCCGGCTGCGGCTTTACGACCGACTTTCCGCAGATGGCCGAGACCAAAGCGGCTATGGTCGGTGCTGCTCGTCAAAGTGTCGCCCTCATGGACGCCAGCAAGGTCAACGGACGTGGCATGTACCGCTTTGCCAAACTGACCGATGTCGGCACCATCGTGATGGACCGTGACCCCGACCATGCCGTCGCCACCTCGATCGCCGAGTTAGCAACGACGCTCGTCCAGCCTCATCATCGCCGGCGCTTAAACAAAAACCACCACAAAGGTGCCTGTCCCCTTTGTGGTGGTTTGAGCGTTAAAAGTGAACGTATCGCTACTTGGAAAGCTCGTCGGCGAGGGCCTCGATCTGAGCGCGCGAGGCGTCGTTGAGCGAACCCAGGACGGTCACCTTATTCTGCGTCAGCGTGATGTCCTTCATACCCTCGAGCTCCTTGGTCATAACCTTGGCAGCGGTGGGCGCCCAGGAGCCGGCCTCAACGAGCGCCACCGTACGGTTCTGATAGGCGTGCTCGGCAAGCGTGTGGATAAAGGTGCTCATGAACGGGAAGATCTCGCCCTGATAGGTGATGGAGGCGAGCACCAGACGGTCATAGCGGAACGCATCCTCAACGGCCTCGGCCATATCGTCGCGAGCCAAGTCAAAGACGGAAACCTTCTGGCCGCGGGCCTCGAGCGCAGACGCAAGCTCCTCAACGGCGGCCTTCAGATGGCCGTACACGCTCGCATAGGCAATCGTGATGCCTCGTCCTCGGCTGATAGCTCGACCAGGTGTTGTAGGTGTCGAGGTAATAGCCAGATTCTCGGTAAGAACAGGACCATGGAGCGGACAGATGATCTGGATATCCAGATCGGCGGCCTTCTTGAGCACGGTCTGCACGAATTTGCCGAACTTACCGACGATGCCAAAGTAGTAGCGGCGCGCTTCGCAAGCCCAGCCTTCCGGGTCCTCGATGTCGTTGGCGCCGAACTTGCCAAAGCCGTCGGCACTAAAGAGCACCTTGTCGGTGGACTCGTAGGAGAAGATCACCTCGGGCCAGTGCACGTTGGGGGCGCCGACAAACGTTAGGCTGTGGCCACCCAGGTCGAGCACGTCGCCCTCTTTGACGACCATCTTACGCTCGGGATAATCGGTACCAAAGTAGTTGACCATCATACGGAAGGCGCCCATGCTGGCCACGATCTGGGCCTGGGGGTAGCGCTCCATAAAGGCGGCAATGCCGGCGGAGTGATCGGGCTCCATGTGATGAACAACCAGGTAGTCGGGCGTACGGCCATCGAGCACGGCCTCGATGTTGCCGAGCACTCGTCAACAAAACCGCCGTCGACTGAATCGGCGACAGCGATCTTTTCGCCCAAGATAACGTAGCTGTTGTATGCCATACCGTTCTCGGACACATCGTACTGGCCCTCGAACAGGTCAATGTCGTGATCGTCGACGCCAACGTAGCGGATATCCTTGGTGATCTCCATCAGGCAAAGCCTCCTAGATAGACAAAAGAGCCCGTCTATCATAGCACTCGGCTACATCCCAACAGCTATCTGCCGGCATCCTTACCGATTGTTATTGAAATGCGATAAATCGCCGTTTATCAGCACAAACTATGCGCGCGGTATCGCCGTGCTATGTCGAATGATGAGTTGTCCGGGAATACGAATGGCAACGGTTTTGTCCGCCGCACCCGCCTCGGGAACCGCATGCTCGAATACCTCGCGTCCGCGCTGATGTAGATCGAATCGCACGGTCGTGAGCTCGTTGTGTGCGACAAAATCATCGAGCGAATCGTCGACGCCACCACGCTCACGTCCTCGGGCACGCGCAGGCCGCTATCGCGCAGCGCTGCAATAGCGCCGTTTGCCATCTGGTCGTTTGCCGCGTAAATCGCCGTCATGGCGCGGTCATGCTCGGCCAGGTACCTGCCGGCCTCGTAACCGCTGTTAGCAGACCAGTCGCCCTCGAGCGGCTCTGCCGGCTCGATGTGTTTACGCTCGAGCGCATCCTGCCAACCGGCGCGACGAAATTGCTCGTCGACCGAGAACGACGGGCCGCCAATATAGCGAATCTGCTCGTGCCCCAGCTCAAACAGATGGTCCATAAGCAACAGCGAGCAGCCGTAATGGTCGGAATCGACTGTGGTCACGCGCGGATGCGCATACATGGTAACGATGACCGTGCCAATGCCCGGCAGTGGATCAAACGTCTCAAAATCGGGCGCCATACGGCTCATGCCGATAATGATGCCGTCCACCGGCAGCGCTGCCATGCGGCGAGTGGCCTCGGCAAGCGAAAACTCCTCGGTCTTGGACATCTCGACCAGCGTGATGGCGCAATTATGCTCGCGAGCAGCGCTGGCGATGCCGTCAATCATTGAGAGGTTGCCAAACTTGGTGACATCGTTGACGCACAGACCGACCGAATGGTAACGGCCGTCGCGCAGCGAGCGACCGGCATAACTCGGACGGAAGCCGAGCTCCTGCATGGCGGCTTGCACGCGCTGGCGCGTCTGCTCGTTGACGTTAGGCAAACCGTTGGCGACGCGCGAAACCGTCTGCTGCGAAACGCCAGCAGCGCGGGCGACGTCGGCCATGGAGACCGGACGCGTGCCTGTATCGTTGGACGGGCGCCTTACCACAGGATCACCTTCACCCTCGCGAGATCTGAATAGCGTGCATGCCGGCCCGGGCAGAAATACGCCCCGCGCCGAAGCCCGCTATCGTCGGACGCATGTTAACGTACTCTACTTTTTCTATCAGCGGTTCTTTTGCTCCATATGTCCATACGGCCACACCGTTCACGGCCGAAAATCTACCGATTACCAGATTCTCAAAAAAGGAGATACATTGTGTTATGAGTACGTTAACATACCCTTTAACGTGCGGCGCCGCGAACGTCTGGTTTGTGGTGCTCAAAATTGTTAACGTACTCATAATGACACGGACCAGTCTCTCCGGCGTCAAGGAAAGGACCCGTATGACCGCCCCCGACGAAAAGACACTCGCCACGCTCACCAAGCTGTTTGAGGAGGAGTTTGGCCCCATCGGCGATCGCCAGGTGCTCTATGTGCACGCGCCCGGCCGTTCCGAGATCAGCGGCAACCACACCGATCATGAGGGCGGCCACGTTATCGCCGGATCGCTCGATGTAGCCGTCGACGGCATCGCGTGGCAACCGACTCCAACAAGGTCAGCGTTGTCGACGAGGGCTACCCCACGTTTGAGATTACGCTCGACACGCTGGGTGTTCAGGAGTCCGAGAAGGGCACGTCCGCAAGCCTCGTGCGCGGTATGGCCCACGAGATTGCAGCCCTTGGCGTTGAGCCAAGGGTTTCGACTTCGCCTTTACCTGCTCCGTCCCCTCGGGTGGCGGTCTTTCGAGCTCCGCTGCTGTCGAGGCGGCATACGGCCGCGCTATGGAGACGCTTTGGGGCGCGCCCGCGATTAAGCCCGTCGCACTCGCCCAGATGAGCCAGCGCACCGAGAACAACTACTATGGCAAGCCCTGCGGTCTGATGGACCAGGCCGCTGTGTGCTGGGCGGCCTCGCTACATGGACTTTGAGGACCAGGCTCAGCCTAAAACCCAGAAGCTCGAGCTCAACTTTGAGGATCACGGTTATGCGCTCGTGCTCGTTAAGGTTGGCGCCGACCATGTGGCGGCTACCGACGACTACGCCGCCGTTCCGCGCGAAATGCAGGACGTCGCCGCCGAGTTTGGCAAGGCACGCCTGTGCGAGGTCAACGTTGCCGACTTTGACGCCAAGCTCCCCGAGCTGCGCGCCAAGCTGGCGACCGCGCTGCCTGCGCGCCGTTCACTACTGGTACGAGAACGGCCTGGTCGACAAGCGCTGGGCTGCCCTGAACGCCGGCGACATCGATCAGTTCCTGGTCCTGACGCGCGAGTCCGGCGCCAGCTCTGCCATGTACCTACAGAATGTCGTTGCCAAGCTGGGCTCCGAGCAGCCCTCGATGTATGCCCTGGCACTGGCCGAGCACGTGCTCGACGGCCGAGGCGCCGTCCGTATCCACGGTGGCGGCTTTGGTGGCACCATCCAGGCCTTCGTGCCGCTCGACCTGGTCGACACCTTCATCGCCAAGATGAACGGCTGGCTGGGCGAGGACTCTGCCCGCCACTACGCGATTTCTGACAAGGGGGCTTACGCGGCATGGCTGTAATGACTGATGTGCGCGAAGCTGCGCAGAGCCTGATCGAATACGCCATCCATCGGTCTATGGTCGGCCAGGACGATCGCCTCTGGGCCTACAACACTATTCTGGAGTGCATTGGTGCCACGGGTCCGGCGCTCGACATGACCTGGGCGCTGCAGACCGAGAAGCTCTCGCTCGTGCATCCCGATACCATGCCCAACTTTGACCTTGAGGCACACTTGCCGCGCTTGCCGAGGCCGCCGTTGCCAACGGCACTGCCGAGGACACGGCATCGGGTCGCGACCGCATCGCCATGCGTATCATGGGCGCGCTCATGCCGAGGCCTTCGGTTGTAAACGAGGAGTTCAACGGACGTATGGGCGTCAACGAGCCCCGCGCCGCGACCGACTGGTTCTATGGTCTGTGCTGCGACGCCGGCTACGTACGCCGCGCCGCCATCGCGCGCAACATTAAATGGAGCACCCCCACCAACTGGGGCGATCTCAAAATCACCATCAACCTGTCCAAGCCCGAGAAGGACCCGCGCGACATCGCTGCCGCCGGCGCCGCAAAGAACACAGGCGAGAAGTACCCCGCCTGTCAGCTGTGCATCGAAAACGAGGCTACCCGGGGCGCTCTGCCGCAGCCGACGGCGGCGCTCATCCCGCTCGCCAGAACCTGCGCATTATTCCCATCTCGCTCAACGGCGAGCGCTGGGGCTTCCAGTACAGCCCGTACGCGTACTTTAACGAGCACTGCATTGCCATGAGCTCCGAGCATCGTCCGATGCACGTCGACCGCAAGGGGCTGACCTGCCTGCTCGATTTTGTGGACCTGTTCCCGCACTACTTTATCGGCTCCAACGCCGACCTGCCCATCGTGGGCGGCTCGATTCTGTCGCACGACCACTTCCAGGGCGGCGCGCACGAGTTCCCCATGATGCACGCCGCCCGAGGTCTCGCAGTTTAGCGTGCCCGGCTTTGACGGCGTTACGGGAGCTGTGCTGCAGTGGCCGCTTTCGGTGCTGCGTCTGCGCTCGCACGACCGTGCTCAGCTGCTCGACGCGGCCGAGAAGATTATCCTCGCCTGGCGCGAGTGGACCGATGAGTCTGTGGGCGTTATCGCGCACACGGCCGACGGCGTAGCGCACAACACCGTGACGCCCGTCATCCGCCGCGTCGACTTCCGCGGCAATGCCGGTGGCGAGATTTACGAGGCCTACCTGGCACTTCGCTGCAACATCACGACCGACGAGCATCCGCTGGGCGTTTTCCACCCGCATGCCGAGTATCACCATATTAAAAAGGAGAACATCGGCCTGATCGAGGTCATGGGCTTGGCCATTTTGCCGCCGCGCCTGGTTCCCGAGCTCGGCGCTGTCCGCGAGCACCTGCTGGCGGCCAAGGTCGATGCCAGCTACGACCTTGCCGGTGCACTCGAGGGCGACGACCTTTGCCGTAGCCACGCCGCATGGGCCGAGGATGTCTTTGCTCGCCGCGCGAACGAGCTTACGGCGGACAACGCCATCGACATCCTGCACGAGGAGGTCGGCGTGGTGGTGTTTGGCACGTGCTCGACAACGCCGGCGTCTTTAAGTGGGACGAAGCCGGCCGCGCCGCCCAACAGCGCTTCATCGACTCGCTGTAATGATCCCTTGGGGACAGAGGAAAACGGATCAATTTCGTCTTCAAGACAACGGCGCCGGTCGGCAACATCGCCGACGGGCGCGTTTTTGAATGTAGTCATTGGGGACGTTCTTAAACGACTAGTCAAACAAGAACGTCCCAACGGCTACCTCAGGGCATCTCGCATCCCCACGCAAATCGAAGTCAAATACTTTTCCCAGAAGTGAACGACTTAATCTGCACCCCTTAAACAACTGCATTTTTCGACACCAAACCCGCAGGAAAATTATGACGAAACCGCAGGAAACGGCGTCCAAAAAGTGTCGATGTTCCAGGGGTCCATTTTTACTCGTTCACTTCTCGGGAAAAGTATTTGACTTCGATTCTGAACGGCCTGGCACGCCAGTCGATTCAATGGAAACGGAGGAATCATGGCACAAGGAGTGTCCCCAGGTGCCGAAATGACGAGAGTGGATAATCTTCCACTTTGAGCCCACAAACAGGCCAAAAACGGGAGATTATCCACTCTCATTCTGCGAGCACTCATTTAAGTCTGTCCCCAATGAGTGCCCCGCTCTGGCGGGTTTGCAGCGTCGGCTGGTTACGGCGTTTGGTAAAACGCCGTAACCCTACAGCTCGGTAACTTCGACGTTGTTGTAGATCTCGTCCCAGCGGTCCATGACCAGGTGGCCGGTCTTGGGATCCATGGCGTTGAGCTTGCCGCAGGTATTGGCGGTCTTGAGCACCGTGACGTCGTCGGCACCAGCAGCAATGGCATGCGCAAAGCCGGCGATGGTCGAGTCGCCGGAACCCGTCGCGTTCACAGCCGCAATCGCGGGCGTCTTGGCGCGGAACGCGCGGCCCTCGTGGAAGCCCACCGAACCGGCAGCGCCCATCGAAACGACGACCCAGGGAATACCGGCAAAGCGGCCATCGGCGGCAAGCGCCTCGCGCAGGGCATCGACATCATCGGTCGTAAAGGACGTACCAGCAGGCCGTTAATCTCGGTCAGGTTGGGCTTTACGAGCTCAGGCTTAGCGTCGGACTCCAGCGCGGCCTCCAGCGATGCGCCGAGGTGTCGAGCAGCACCTTGCGCCCGCCTCTTCGGCGATCTTGACGAGCTCGGCATAGTAGCCGGCATCGACGCCACGCGGCAGCGAGCCCGAAAGCGTCACAACGTCACCTTCGCTGCAAGCTCGGCGAACTTGGCCGTAAAGCCTCGAGCTCGGCTGGGACGATCTGTGGGCCGCTCTCCAGCAGCTCGGTCTGATTACCCTCGTGCAGAATATTCAGGCAAATGCGCGTCTCACCGGCGATGGGCACAAAGTCATTCTTGACACCATCGGCATCCATGAGCTCGGCCATATAGGCACCCATGTGCCCGCCAAGCAAGCCGGTTGCAAGTACGTCGTCGCCCAGCTGCAACAGCACGCGGCTCACGTTGAGGCCCTTGCCGCCAGCGGTCTTTTCGGGCATCACGCGGTTAACATCGTCGATGATCAGCTTGTCGAGCTGATAGCGCGTATCAATCGACGGGTTCATGGTAACGGTCAGAATCATGTTGGACTCCTGTTTAGAAAACCGGCCCGCGCCCCTCACAGAAACGCGAGCCGTCAATTAAAAAGCTGCAGAATGCCGGGTACCGCCAAAACGACGCACACGAGCTCAGCAAGCAAAAGTTTTATCAGAGTAGCTCGCACGCCAGATGGCTTCGCAGCGTCGACTGGTCTGGCGTTCGGTAGAACGCCGGAACCTCCTTAGTCGTGGTATTCGCCGCGGTCCCACTTCTCCAGGAACTCGTCAAAGAAGTGCGGGTCGGCCTGAGCCTCGGCGTCGGCCTTATTGCAGGCATCGATCTTGGCGATCAAGGCATCGTGCTCGGGAGTCTTGTCGTAGGGCTCCTCCAGGAAGGCAAGCATGATGTCGGCCATCAGGAACTCGCCGGTGATCTTGCCGCCAAAGCCCACGATGTTGGCGTTGAGCTCGCGACGGGCATACAGGGCAGAGGTCATGTCGCGAACCAGGGCGCAGCGAGCGCCGGGAACCTTGTTGACGGCGTTGGTGATGCCGATGCCGGTGCCGCACAGGGCCACGCCAAAGTCAGCCTTGCCGCTGGCAACAGCCTCGCCCACGGCCTTGCCGTAGATGGGGTAGTGCGTACGGGTGTGGCTGTAGGTGCGCAGTCGAGCACCTTGTAGCCAGCCTGCTCCAGGCGGTCGGCCAGATAGATCTTCTCGTCCGTAACGATATGGTCGCAACCGATTGCGATGGTCTTCTTCATCAGAACGTCCTTTCGTCTGAATTCACAAGTTGAGGTAGAAGTTCGAGTTCTCGGTGGCTCTCGTTAGGCCATCTTGTTGAGCATGTCGACACGGATCTGGTGACGGCCGCCAGCATACTGGGCGCGCAGGAACTCGCGGGCGATCTTCTTTGCGACCTCGGTGCCCACAACGCCCGGGCCCATGGTGACCATGCGCGAGCCGTTGTGCTCGCGGGTCATGTAAGCGGAACGCTCGTCGGAAATGTTGGCGACGACCATGCCCTTGATCTTGACGGCGGCCATATAGGAGCCGACACCGTACTTATCGAATGCGAAGCCCTGGGAATCCTTGTGCTCCAGCAGGTCCTTGGCAACGGCGGTCGCGGAATCGACAAAGTCCGCGGCAGGGGTCTCGGAATAGTCGACGACCTCGTGACCGTCGGCGATGAGCATCTCCTTGATGGACTCCTTCATCGACATACCGTCGGCATCGGAAGCGATTACAACTCTCATGACATCCTCCTTGAGAGATACGCAGGTGCGTAGTTTCTGTTTGGAAGTGTTGAATCGCGTTCAGGTCCGGGCATCTGAATGTGCGGTTCTTCACTGTTCATGTTTATTTGAACACATTCGAACAGAGACTGCAACAATAATTTGTTTGTCTTTGTTCTTTTTTGAACAAATACCGTTCGCGGATGATTGGCGACCGTTTGGGCCCGGCGCGAACGTAGCGACCATGTGCTCAACAAACAAAAGGGCGGCCGAGAACGTGTCTCGGCGCCCTTCGGCGGTATTCCCCGGTATATACAGCTGTTTTAGCTACTCGGACTGCCCGCCCTTTTGGCGTGCTTGGACGGAGCGCTCAGAAAGCGACCCGTCAGATAGTTCGCCGGGCCGGAAATATCAATCCCCAGTAGCACGTGCCCCAGCCACAAAAACGCCGCGAGCACCAGCAATGGAATCACGCACGAGGTCACGATCATCACGATGACGCCTTCGATGAGATCGGTCACTTGCCGCACAATTTCATCGGTCATCTGCTTGGCGCCGCTGGTCACCGACGTGACGAGACCCGAGCACCGTCGGCAAGCTGCTCAAGCACGTTCTTGGACTCTGTGGACTCGGTCTTTTTTCTTGCTTGTTTTGGAGCTATCGCTATCTGCCGCGCTCGCAGCGTCGGTCGCCTTTTGCTCGGCCGCCTCGATGCTAACGCGATACGTTTCG
>ENA-OQAN01000447-OQAN01000447.1-human-gut-metagenome-genome-assembly--contig:-NODE-447-length-22339-cov-5.191653_pt1 | contig 22339 bp, 33 predicted proteins | sample MGYA00242735_ERZ504527 | MGnify/ENA primary metagenome ERZ504527 (study PRJEB26092, sample SAMD00036230) | human gut metagenome | host: Homo sapiens | study: EMG produced TPA metagenomics assembly of... | reverse complement strand
CTATGGCAAGAAAAAAGAAAGGAACAGGCTGAGCAGGAAAAGCCTGTCAAGACAGTGAAGACGGCTGTCGAGGAGAAACCTGCCCAAGAGAAAAAGGCGGAAGCGAAAGCGGAGGTCAAGAACGAACAGCGTCCGAAACGAAGAAGGAACACAAGCCGCGCGAGCCGCAGATGATTACTGCCAACGGCGAGAAGGTGACCCACGGTCATGCCTTCCAGAGCACCACCAATCCGGCGGCTGGTACTTCACCGCCAAGATGGACGGGGTACAGCTGAAACCGCAGAAGATGGACGCTGCGGATTTGGCTGCCTACCAGAAGAAGGAGATGTCGGTGCAGCAGCTCATGGAGCGTTATTATCCCACCAAACTCCAGCCCAAGGTATCGGAAGAGGCTTTCCGCATGCCCAAGACCATTGCCGGACCGGAAGGGGACATCAAGGTGGAGAAGTTCAATGTGTACAAGGAAAAGGACGAGCAGCGTCCGGACTACGGCAAGTATAAGTTCTATGCGCAGATGGGTGATACCAAGATGTCTGCCGTGGCTTCCCGGGAGGACCTGAACGCTTACTTCGACCGCACCATGTCACCGAGCCAGCTCATTGAGAAGAATTTCGGTGAGAGGTTGCACCTGAAGTCTGCCTACGAAAAGTACCAGCTTCCCGAAGGAGTGGACCCCAAAGGGGTGCGGGTGGCAAAAGACCATGCGGACAACAAGTGGAAGGTATCGATGGATATGGGCGACAAGGGCAAGACCAACCGCCATGAAATCTCCTTCGATGACGGCTATTCGCTCTTCAAAGCCAAAACGGCTACACGCGAACAGATTGCAGCCAAGTACCTGAACACCGAAATCACGGGCTTGCTCGCTGCTCATTCGATGAAGCAGGAAAAGACGGCTGCGTTGAAAATGTAACGGAATCAAACAGTATCAAACTCAAACAAGAATCAATATGTCAACAGTAATGGAATACGAAGAATTGGTGGAACTTCTTCAAGAGGGTAAAATCGGTTATCTCCGCTTTGTGCTGGAGGGTGAGAACGCACAGGATTTCCTGGACTGGTGCCGCACGCACGGCACGGATCCTTCGGATGAATCCGCTGAATTTTATGTCGAACAGACGGACATCAACCTGATGGACCGTCAGGTAATGGATGACGAAAGCTATGGCATATGGAACTAACACATCCGGCAATGCCGGACAGGTAGCCATCGACCGCTTTGCCGAAATGATGATTGCCCGTATGGAGCAGATGAAGGCTTCCGACTGGAAAAAAGGCTGGATTGGCGGTGCATCCGGATTTGCAGGTCTCCCGCAGAACGTGGGAGGCCGCAACTACTCGGGTTCCAACTCTTTCTTCCTCCAGCTGCAGACGGCTGCTCAGGGCTACCAGCTGCCGGTGTACCTCACCTTCAAGCAGGCGCACAACCTGAAAGCCATGTACTGAAAGGTGAAAAAGCCTTTCCAGTGGTCTATTGGGACGTGTTGGTCAAGGACAAGAACGGCCACAAGGTCAGTTCGGATGAGTATAAGGCGATGAGCAAGGAGGAGAAGAAAGGCATGGATGTCATTCCCTTCTTCAAGGCTTTCCCCGTGTACAACATCGACCAGACCAATCTGGCGGAGGTACAGCCCGAACGGGTGCAGAAACTCATGGAGAAGTTCAAGGTGCCCGAGCTTCGGGATAAGGAAGGCATGTATGTCCATGCTGCTCTCGACCGGATGATTGAGACGCAAGGCTGGCTCTGTCCCATACAGGCAGACAAGCGGGTGGACGGAGCTTTCTATTCACCAGCTCAGGACATCGTGGTGCTGCCCATGAAGGAGCAGTTCAACATCGGCAATACCCCCGAGGAAATCTATCGGGGCGGCATGGAGTTCTATTCCACCATGCTGCATGAGATGTCACACTCCACCATGACCCCGGAACGGCTCAACCGCGAGATGGGCGGGCACTTCGGAGACCCGAAATATGCAAAAGAAGAATTGGTGGCGGAACTGACGGCTGCCATGATCTGCCATTCGATGGGATTTGACAGGAAGGTGACGGACAACTCCGCAGCCTATCTGGATTCCTGGATTGGGGTGCTGAAGCAGGAACCGAAGTTCATCGTTTCCGTCATGGCGGACGTGAACAAGGCTTCGGACCTCATTCTGGACCAGGTGGACAAGCAGCGGCTGGCACTCAACGAGCAGCCTTACCTGACGAAGAACGACCCGTTTGCCCCGTTGGGCGAAGGCGAAGAGGTGCCGTTCAAGAATGCGGCTATTGTGAAGACACGCAACGGGGATTATGCCATCCGTGCCTCCTACGACGGTGTGGAACTGGGTTTGAAGAAGGTATCGAAAGATACGGCGAAGACCTACTTCCAGCTGACGGACTACAAGGACAAGGCTGCCTTCCTGAACATGACGGCGCACAAGACCTTCGAGCCGGAACTGGCTATGATGCAGCGGACACAGAAAACGGGTGCGAAAATGGGTATCTAACTGAAACGGTGGAGCTATGACGGACTACAAGGTAAACTTCAAGGAACTGAAAGCCAGAGTGGGCATTGATGACGTGGCGTATGCACTGGGCTACCGGCTGGACCGGAAAGCCGGAATCGGCAAGTATGTGGAGATGGTGCTGGGGGACGGCAAGGATAAGCGCGACACACTTATCATCAGTCACCCGAACGACAAGTCTTCGCAGACCTTCTTCCGCCGTGATGGCTCCCGTGGGGATGTGGTCACTCTGATACGTGAGAACCTCCACACCTTTCTGGTTTCCGGCAAGGACGAGTGGCAGAAAGTGGCCAAGGTACTGGCACGTTTTGCCAATATGCCCGAACCGGAGTACCGTGAGGACCTTGAGTACATCAAAGCTGCCAGGTCGGCTGCCGTATTCGACGCTTCACGCTACGAGGTGAAACCGCTCAACCCCAATCGGATTCCCGGACTGTTTGCACAGCGGGGTATCTCGGAGGAAACCGTCAGGGTACTGGCTCCGTTCATCGTGCTCATCCGGGACCGCCACAACGGAAACTTTGAAGGGTTCAACATCGGCTTCCCCTACACCAACGGTATGTCTGAAGAAGCGAAGGGTTATGAGATACGTGGCTATGGCGGCTACAAGTCCAAGGCTGCGGGCAGCGACTCTTCTTCTTCGGCATGGGTGGCAAATCTCTCACGAGGAAACCCGGAGGACGTGAAACAGGTGTATTTCTGTGAATCGGCATTGGATGCCATGGCTTTCTATCAGGAGAACAGGATGCAGCTGCACACGGATATGGCTCTGGTCTCTCTGGGCGGTACGTTTTCCGACCGGCAGGTTACGGGGGTGATGAGCCGTTTTCCTCATGCCAGGGCTTTCGACTGCTTCGACAATGACCTGGCTGGGCGGATCTACGGTCTGCGCATGGTTGCCTTGCTGGAAAACATCCCGATGAAAATCAGCAAGACAGACAAGGGACTGCAAGTGGAGGTCAAGGACAAGGTCTTTACGGTCAATCCGCAACGTCCCCTGTCGGCTCAGCTGGAAAAGCACTTGTCCATCCGCTATCAGGTGGGGCAATGGCTTCCGCCCAGACTCTTCAAGGACTGGAACGACTGTCTGTTGAAAAAGCCTATGGACATCCCCTCTGTACCACGCAAGGACGAACGGAAACAGCAGCTTTCCGAACGCAGAAAAGGTAATCTCAAAATGTAATGTAAATGGATGCAATCAAAAAGAAATTAACCCTGGGTGTACTGGTGCTCTGTCTGGCAGGCGGAGGGATTCCCGCTTTGGCGCAGCAGATGGATCCGGCTTTGACGGCCACCGTCATAGCTCAAACGACAGAATTAAAGAACATTCACAAAAAGCGCAAAAAGACGCAGGAGAAGATCATCGCCGCAGAAGCAGCGGTGACAGTGGCGCTCGACCGCGTACACAGTGTAGAGGACAAGATGCTGAAATACCTCTCCAATGCACAGGGAGCAATGCAGAATCTCTATCAGATTAAGCGTGCAGGGGAACTGGTGGCTAAGGAAATCCCTCAGAACTGCAACCTGCTGCTTAAATCGGTGGGGAGCAATCTCAAGGGAACTGCCATAGCTGCCATGGTTTCGGACGAGCTGGCTGATGCCGCTACCCAGATGGCGGCGCTCTACCCATTCATGAAGCAGCTGGTCACGTCGGGAAGCTATGACGTGGCGGGAGCGGACGGAAAGAACGAGAAACACAAAGTAAATCTGCTCAACTCTTCGGAACGCTACTACATCGCCAACGAGGTGGTGAGCCGACTGGAAGCCATCAATACCGACCTGTTTATCCTTGCCTGGCAGGTGCGTACCCTCTCTTGGAACGACCTCTGGTTTTCGCTCGATCCCGAAGGATGGGCCAATGTGATGTCTGGCAAGAATATCATCGGAGGTATCGTTGCGGAGTGGAACCAGGGGTACCTGTTGAAATGGTAAATAGGTAAATAGGTAAACTTGTAAACTAATCAACTAATCAGCTAATCACGAAGTAAGGGAATAAGCAAGTAAGATAGTAAGTTTGTAATAACAGCAACAAGTAATAGCATAATAAAATAAACAAATCATCCAAAAACAAAAGCGTATGGAAACCCAAAAGAAAATAATCGGCCGCTGCCCTTTGTGTGGCGGCAATGTGGTCAAGACCTGCAAGGGCTACCGTTGTGAGCACAACCTGGGGGATCATCCTTCGTGTGTATTGAACATCAACGGCATCATCGGCAACCGCAAGATGTATGATGCGGAGATTGCCGAACTGTTGGAGAAGCGCTGCATACTCCTGGACGGTTTCTCCACCAAGGAGGGCAAGACATTCCCGACAGTTTTACAACTGGCTGACGACGGCAACATCCTGATGCAGTCTGTTGTGGGCAAATGTCCGCACTGTGGCGGTGAAATCCGCGTGGGAAGCCGGGCATTCAACTGTTCCAACTACAGCAACCAGACAGCCCCCTGCTCCTTTGCCATCTGGCGCAATATCGGCGGCCACCAGCTGACACTGGAGGAAGCCCGGGAACTCTGCGAGAAAGAAATCACCTCTCAGGAACTGGAAATGTACCGGGAAGACGGCTCTATCTACCGCAAGAGACTCGGTGTATCACCGGACAAACTTCAAATTGTAAAGGTATGAAACCGGGAATGAAACTTAGCATGCTGCTGATCACTGCCATCCTCTTTTGGGGTGGTCTGTTCTATTTCGCCAGCTGTGCCTCCAGTCCGGAAAAGCGAGCGGTGGAAATGGCGGAGAAAGCGCTGAAGGCAACCGTTGATAATCCGGAATCCATCAAGATTCTGGGTGTCAGCAAGGCAGATTCGGTATTTGGCAAGGAATACGTCAGTCCGCATGAGAAAGTATCGCTCTCCATGCACCTGATGCAATACGGTCAGAAACTCATGGAGGAAACGGACTTCTTCGAGAATCTGGACAAGGACGACATTGGAATAAGCGAGCAGATGAAACGTCAGCTGGATGCCATGACTACCTTGCGGGCATTGATTGCTCCGGAGATATGAATCCGACAGTCAAGGAAAGAAAAGCGGAAAAGCCCTTCAACGGATGGAAGGTAAAAATTGACTTTGAAGCCAAGACCTTGCAGGGGGAGCCTTATCATTCCGAATACTGGTTCATCCTCGACAAGGAGGCGCAGTGCGTGGTGAAATCCTTTGAGATTCCGCTGTTGCAGGACTGACTTATACTATCATGTATCACTCAAATAGCAACTTGTATGAATGAATTGACCGAACTGCTGGAAACCAAGATGCAGTCCTTCCTGAAGGATGCAGCCTTGCAAGTACAGAATGGAAACAAGGCGGCTGGCTTACGTGCCCGCCGTACCTCTCTGGAAATCCAACCTCTGCTGAAAGAGTTTCGGAAACGCTCGCTGGAACTCTCCAAAGAAAACAGCTGTTCATGACCGATGTTCCTGGTCATAGCTTGAAGGAATCCCTGTGCATGGTGCATGGGGATTTTTTCTTTTCACTGCATCCGCACTCCCGATGAAATTTCCGATACAAAGGTACGAAGGGTCGGTACGGCGTCAAATGGCGCTACGCTTGCTGCAAGGAAAGCAGCCCGGCAACCTTCCGCAATTTGTGCCAAATTGGGTATTCCGTCCACTTTCCCCTTGCCACATTTGCCTTCCGTCCCTTACACCCTCCGTGAGAAGAGGCATCGTAAAAATCACCCGGGAGTGAGAAGCCGTAAGGCTTCAAACCAAAGGGAAAAAATTAGTTCAGCTATGGCATACAAACTTAAAGACCGAAAAGAAAAGATGCTCTACAAGGGCAGTGTTTACGAACTCACCCTGCAGTGGGACAGAGAGAGTCTCCGCAAGTGCTTTTGCGGTATGCCTCCTTTTTATGCACACATCCGCAAGGACGGCGCCAATTTTGCACAAATTGACTGCTATTCCAATGGGGACGATTTCAGTGTGGTGCCCATGCACCCGCTTTTTGAAGAGCCGGAATGGGTAGTTCATTTCCTAAAGTCGGACATCAACTCCATTCCACTGCAGAAACTGCTGGAACTGCTTCCCATCTGATTCACGGAGTAACCTCTGATTATTTACGCTTAAACATTAGGAACATATGAAAGGAACTGACCATTTCAAGGAACTCATCAAGAACTATCTTGATAACCGAGCCAAGGAAGATGAACTCTTCCGTGCCAAGTATGAAACCACCACACGTACCATTGACGATGTGGTCAACTATATCTTCCATGCCGTACAGCAATCCGGCTGCTGCGGTTTCAGCGACATGGAGGTGTATGCCATGGCAGTCCATGCGATAGATGAACCCAATTTGGAAATCGGTAAGCCGATGGACTGCAACGTAGTGGTGAATCATCACATTGAGCTGACCGAGGAGGAGAAGGCAGAACAACGAGCCATTGCACTCAAACGATACCAGGAGGAGGAAATGCGGAAATTGCAGCAACGCAACAACCGACCCAAGGCAGCCAAACCGCAACCCCAACCCATTCAAGAACTCTCACTCTTTCAAGGCATGGAACTATGAAGGCAAGAACGAAAATAGAAAAACAGGTAGCAGCTTCCAATGAGAAGCTGACCGCTATAAGTCCCAAAGTGCTCACATGGGCAGTGCGGAAAGTGGCAGGACATGTCTGCTTCCGGACTTCCGCATACAAGTGTACGTGTGGTGATTGTGGCAGACACTTCGACCATAAGGGAAAAGGCAAGTCGGTCTGCTGCCCTCATTGCGGTACTCGTCTTGAAATCAAGGACACCCTCAAACGAACCCTCAAGGAAGCCTGCTATTTCTCTTCCCTTGAAGTAGTGGATAGCTTGCAGGTGCAACGGGTCTTCCGCTTGGAAACGACCTTCCGCAAAGGAATGCCTATGGAGGTAGACTACTGGGAGGCATGCCGTCTGTGGCTCAATGCCGAAGGCAAGTTGGCTGTCACGGCAAGAGCAAGGACATTGGGCTATTATGTGGACTGCTTTGATTGGGCATCCAAAATCTCCTTGAAGCGACCGAACGAAGTCCACTGGCTCATTGCAGACACCTATGTTTATCCGCACTATCTGCTGCTGTCCGAACTGAAACGCAACGGCATGAAAGGCAAACTGCCCGACTGCCACCCGATGAAACTGATGAAAGCCGTGCTGACGGACAGCCGGATGGAAACCATCCTCAAGTCAAAAGATTTACATGCCGTGTCTTACTTTGTACACCGACCGCTGGAACTTGACCGATGCTGGCAGTCGTATAAGGTAGCCACCCGGCATCACTACCGCCCTTCGGACATGGGATTGTGGGCAGACACCATCCGCTTGCTGGAGCAGTGTGGCAAGGACATCTGCAACCCTAAGTATATCTGTCCGCAGAACCTCAGAGCCGAGCATGACTATTGGATGAACCGACACAACCAAATGGAGCAGAAACGCAGAAGCCAGGAGCAGATGCAGCGAGCCAAACGGAAGGAAGCCGAGTTCTACAAGGAGAAATCACGCTACTTCGGCATCACCATCACCGACAAAGACCTGGTGATTTCGGTACTCGATAGTCTGGAAGCCTTCCAAGCCGAGGGAAATGCCCTGCATCATTGTGTCTTCCAATGCGAATACTATGCCAAGGCGGACAGCTTGATACTATCGGCTCATGATAAGGAAGGAAACCGCATCGAGACGATTGAGTTCTCACTGACCGAGGGGAAAGTGATACAGAGCCGTGGGCTGTGCAATACGAATACTCCGCACCACGACCGGATTGTCCGGCTGGTCAATGCTCATGCCCATCAGATACTCGCAGCCAAACAGACAGCATAAATTCCTTATATATGTTCCGCTCCGACTTCCGCCGTGAGGCGTGGGTCGGAGTATTTAAGATTTTATTTTACATTGGAAGCAAAGACAAATCAACAGGAGAAAGCTGGCATAAAATACGGGATAACATCCAGCGAGAAAGTAATATTTATGCAGTCTTTCACCTTGTTTTCAGTTGCTTTCACGCTATCAACTGTGTTTTCAGTTGTTTGTACATTGTTGTATATCAACACTATATAAGTGTTTATTTTTAAGATATTATAGGTAAACTAATTACATAATCAGATAGTAATTTTGTATATTTGTAATAAGGAAAATAAGTAATAAAATAACCATCTAGCTCAATCGTAATGAGGAAAAGAAACTTGACAATAGCAATAGGTAATCAGAAAGGTGGAGTCGGCAAAACCACCTCTACGGCATGTATAGGCGCAGCACTCGCCCTAAGAGGGAAACGGGTGCTGCTCATTGACCTGGATGCACAGCAGAACCTTACGTTTACGCTGACGCAGAACGAAGACCCGGAAACGAGCATCTATGATACGCTGGTCAAAGACCAACCGCTGCCCATCGTTTCCATCCGTGAAAACCTGGACCTCGTTCCGGCATCACTGGACCTGGCAAGAGCCGAAATAGACATGGCTACCATGATGGCAAGAGAAGGCATCCTCAAATCCTGTCTTGATGAACAGAAGGAGAAGTATGACTACATCCTGATGGACTGTTCGCCCTCACTCGGTATCGTGACAACCAATGCGCTGGTAGCAGCGGACAAGCTCTATATACCGCTCACCGCTGAAGCCTTGCCCTTGAAAGGCTTGACCATGCTGGACGATATAGTCCGGGAAGTGAAACGCAGAGTGAACCCGACACTGGAACTGGGCGGTGTTTTCTTCACCCGGTTCAATAACCGGAAGTTGAACAAGGAAGTGATTTCCATGGTGGAAAAGCGGTACGGAGAGAAGGTTTTCCAGACGAAAATCCGGGAGAATATTGCCATAGCCGAAATGCCGCTGTCCGGTCAGACTATCTTTGAATACGACCCGAAAAGCAATGGTGCAGCGGACTATCGGACACTGACCGATGAGATTATCAGTCGGGAGGAAAATAGGTAAACTATATTACTATATGACTAATCACAAAGGTTATTGGTAACATAGTAAGTTAATCAGCAAGTAAACAAGTAATGAAGTAAGCAATATGAGTAAGAAGAATTTATCCTTATTGATGGACGGCTTCATGGGTGAAGCCATTCCATTTGACTCGGTACAGGAACAGCCTAAGGAACAGGCTGTTGAGCAAGATGAAGAACAAGCGGAACAGCCTGCTGCTCAAACGGATAAGCAGGATAGTCCAAAGGCAGCACAAGCAAAAGCATCTTCTAAGAAAGAAACAACCGAAATGGCTGCTACTGAGCAGATGAAGTCCAAACTGGAAGCCAAGCGCAGGGAGAATGTGGGTCGTCCCAAGAAAGGCGAAACATCCAAAAGTGCCAAGAAGCCCCAGGAAATCCGAGCCACTTTCATCGTGGATCCGGATTTGCTCCAAAAGGTGAAATACATTTCCCTCGTGGAAGGCATCCTCTTGAAAGACGTTATATCTGAAGCCCTGAACAATTATGTGGATAAATGGGAAACAGACAACCGGAAAATACGCCTGCCCAAGAGGAAGTAAGCACTTCTGTAGTAGTTCTGTCGTTGCAAGCACCAGACAGCAATGACAGGACTGCTGCGTTATTTGGGAATTGAGGCCTATAAATATTTATATTCGTCCGACCTGCCAGATAAAGCTTTTGTACTAAAAATTGGGGCTATTTGCAGGAAACAAGATACAATATAAATAAAACCTTGGTAGTTTAAAATAAATATGTTATCTTTGCAACAACAAATCCCGCCCGCTTCCCGTAAGATTAGCGTACCCAGCGGGACATTTTTTATTCATGGGAGTCAGATATACAAATCAAGCCATAACCACTGAACAGCAAATTGAAATTCTCCAAGAAAGAGGTTTGCTTATTGATGATATAGAGCAAGCAATTGATGTTCTTGATACCATCAGTTATTTCCGTCTTGCTGGCTATTGGAAACACTTTGAAATAGACCATTTCACACATCAATTTAGGGAAGGCAGTTGTTTCTCAGATATAGTGAAGTTGTATTCTTTTGATAAGCAACTTCGAGCATTGCTGTTTACTGCTATTCAAACAATAGAAGTTTCGGTCAGGACGAAAATAATCAAGCATTTTTCCCCTGGTTTTGGTGCATTTTGGTTTATGGATGAAACTTTTGCACTTAATGACGCTCGTTTTGCTACAAATCTGGCTGTCATCCGTAAGGAAGTATCGCGTTCTCATGATGACTTCATAACAGAGCATTTTCGTAAATACAGTGAACCTGATCTTCCCCCTGTATGGAAAACATTGGAAGTTATTTCAATGGGTACACTATCCAAACTTTATTCTAACTTTTCGGATGCTACCGCTAAACATGCCGTAGCGAGAGAGTTCGGCTTGAATCATCACAAATTCTTGCGAAGCTGGTTGGAGTGTCTTGCCGTGCTTCGTAATTGCTGTGCCCATCATTCAAGATTGTCAAACCGAGTCTTTCCTGTAAAGCCTAAAATGCCGGAGCGTATGCCTAATAAATGGATTACAGATTTTTCTTTTCGAGAACAGACTCTTTATCCACAATTATGCTATCTGGTATATTGGCTCAATTCTATTATCCCAGACAATACCTTTGTTGTCGATTTCAAACAACTTTTGATAAAATACCCTTCAGTAAACACTCGTCTGTTAGGTCTTCCTTATAATTGGGAACAAGAACCTTTATGGAGATGAGAGGATTTTTGTACAGTGAAAAATCCATCCGGTTTGCTCCGTGTCAGTGACACCAAGCAAAACTCGGCTGATAGGCTTTTGCTACAAATGGAAGATTCAGTCCATTGCCACTGTGAGAAACAGCAGGGTTTCACTTCGCTCCACTCAGCTGTTTCTCACAGTGACAATGAGGTTGGAAAACATATCTACAAATGATAACTTGCTCGATGGTTCTACCGAACGCAGGCTGACACTTGCGGAAGTAGAACCATCGAAAGGTTTATACAGTTAGCTCACGGATGTTGGTCACCACTTCCGACTTATCGTATTGTATGCGATGCCGGAAGTGACGACCTTTTGGGAAGGATATGCCATCCGGTTTGCTCCGTGTCTTCAACACCAAGCAAAGCTCGGCTGAGTGGCTTTGGCTACCAGTGAAGGACTTCATTCCATTGCCACAGAGAGAAGCAGCAGGGTTTCACTACGCTCCACTCAGCTGTTTCTCACAATGTCAATGAGGTTGGAAAACATATCTACAAATGATGACTTGTTCGATGGTTCTACCAAACGCAGGCTGACGCTTGCGGAAGTAGAGCCATCGAATGGTTTATACGGTTAGCTCACAGATGTTGGTCACCACTTCCGACTTATCGTATTGTATGCGATACCGGAAGTGACGACCTTTTGGGGAGGATGTGCCATCGGTTTGCTCCGTGTCTTCAACACCAAGCAAAGCTCGGCTGAATGGTTTTTGCAACAAGAGGAGGACTCCAGTCCGTTGCCATAGAGAGAACCTGCAAGGCTCCACTTCGCTTCACTTTGTAGGTTCTCACAACGGCAACGGTTTTCGGGTAGCTCATCTTCAAGATGGTCAGAATACTGGGTTACGCGGACTTTCTGAGGAATAAGTTTGAGATGACCTGTTAGAACTAATTCTTTCCCTTGGAGTCCTAGTCGGGAAAGTCTTGAAAACCGTTGGAGCTTCTTGGTCCAACTCGTTTTATACGTGCAAAGGTACTGCGGACGGGAGAAACGTCAAGTGCCGCTGAAGCTTTTGGACGGAGAGCTTTCCGGCAGCTTCCACAATTTGTGCCAAATTGGGTATTCCGTAAAGTTCTCTGTCCTCACACTTGCCTTATTCTCCCTGGTGTCCGCAGTGAGGGGATGCACGTAAAACGGTTTTCCCGACCGAGAAGCTCTAAAGGGCTTCACAAAAGGGAGAAGAATCGGAAACGTAACCAACTTAAATGATACAATTATGTGCAGACTTATGACAACGCAGTTGGAGGAAGCCTTGAAAGGCTATCCTCTCTATTCCCAGGACGGCAAGGGAAAGGAAGCGATTTGCCGTGCCATCTTTGCGCTCGGTGGCGTGCGGTGGTTCATTCTTGAAGGTGAAAAGGAAGGCAACGACACCATTCTGTTCGGTATCGTCATCGGACTGATGGAGGATGAGTATGGCTACATTTCTTTGAATGAACTTTCGGACATTGAGTTGGACTTGACCAAACAAGGCTTCGGCAAGCTGCAAGTTAGGCAGCAGGAAGACTTTCGTCCGGTTCCGCTGAAGAAATTACGGGACAGCCGGCTGCAGGAATTCCTTGCAAGAATGGGCTATTGAGTGATAGTGTAAAGTGAAAACAACCTGCCTTGTCCATACACGGATAAGGCAGGTATCAAACAGACAATTAAAGATAAGTGTATGACTACAAATGTATTTGCTACTGCCATCCAGCTTGGATGGAGTGCTAAACCCCGGTACAAGGATGGGGAGCTTTATATTGATTTTCATCGAAAAACGCTTAGCGGAGTACCTTTTTCTTTCACTGCAAAAATGAAAGATGGGAAGATTGGCAATCTCGTCAAAGAGATAGAGTCATTTGTGGATGCCATTGACCCGGAAATTTGTGCCGAGGAATGGATGATTAAGTCGGGAGCCGTTGCGCCTTCCCGTTTGCGACAAGCGGTAAGCGATATGGATGCCATCCGTGCCGATGCCTGGCTGTTGGCTTGTATGCTTGCAGAAGCGGACGGACAATCTGTCTTGGCAGGTCTGCCGGGAAGTCAATGGAATTAAAAAAGAAATTGGAACTGCATACGATGATGGAAGTTCTTCCAAGGGTATAGGTTGAATACAACACTTCCGTTTTATCATCTTACCTGCGAGGATATTTTTTTGCAAAGGTATTGCTGCCCCACCAAGGCGTCAAATCCCTTGCAGAAAATCTTCCTCAAACAAGTTGAGCGTATTTTCTGCCCTGAATTTGCCTTCGTTGGTGGTTGCCAGCACTCTGAAAAAAGCAAAAAACATCCCTTCGGTCAAGCTGCAAAACAGCAAAACAAAAGGGAAAAAAATCAGAGCGTATGGCACAGATTGACAATAACCTCAAACAGCAGTTGGCAAAACCTCAGACTTGGTTCTGCAAGTATTTTCCTAAGCGCATCCGCAACGTGGGTGAAAAGGAAATCGCTGACAGACAGATGGTATATGACTTCAAAGACGGAAGGAGTTTTGAAGCAGTGGCACAAATGACCGCAACAAGCATGAAGGAACAATATGGCGAAAAGTGTTCGGGCATCGTCTTCGTTCCGGTTCCGGCTTCTACCAACGAGAAGAACGAACTCCGCTACAAGGCTTTTTGCGAAAGAGTATGTGAACTGACCGGAGCTATCAATGGCTTTGACCATGTAAAGGTAGCAGGCGGACGGCTTGCCATCCACGAAAAACGCAAATTGGAAAAGGAAATCCGGAAAGTGAACATCATCACTTTTGATGAAAAATGGTTCTGCGATAAAACAATCGTAACCTTTGACGACGTGATAACACGCGGCATCACTTTGGGCAACATATTCCGACCAATTAGAGCAGTTGGGAGCACACGTTATCGGAGGCATATTCTTGGCAAAGACACACTATAAAGTAAATGAACAATGATACAAAAGGATTTTTATAAGGAGGCTGCCATAGCCTTCACAGGACATAGAGAGATACCATCCGAACAACAAAGTGAAGTAAGGGAACGGCTGAAACAAGCCGTTATCCTTGCTTACAAGCAGGGAAAATACCGCTGTTTCTGTGGCATGGCATTGGGCTTTGACCTAATGGCTGCCGAAGTCGTACTTTCACTCAAGGGGAAGTTGCCTTCTTTGCAGCTGATAGCTGTTGTTCCATTCAAAGGACAGAACTGCCGATGGAATGTATCGGAACAAAACCGCTATGACCTTATCCTCGGCAAGGCGGATAAGGTCATCGTGTTGAGCGAGAATTATTCAAAGGCTGCCTTTTGAAACGTAACGACTATATGCTGCAACACTCCGGAAGTGTGATTGCCTACTTTGACGGAAAGCCCCAGGGTGGTACATACTATACGTGCCGCAAGGCTTGGAAGAGAGGGTTACTATCGTCAATCTCTTCCATCCTTAGACGGGTACAAGATAAGGGGACGTTACTCACGATCTCCCTTATCTTTCGACCTCTCTTTGGGAGACCTGCCGCCTTGAACGCTATGAGGTCACTGCCAAGAAAACGGATTTTTACCTTGCCCGGCACCTGGATGAAAGGTAACGGACGATTGGGCAGTAACACATATACATAGATGGTACATCGGTGAATACCCAAATAACGTGCCGCTTCACTGACCGAATAGGTTTGGTCCGGCTTAATCTCTACTGTTACTCTGCGAGTTTCCATATTTCATTGTTTTTGTGCAACATCTTGTTGTTCAGTCTTCTTATTCATCAGATAGTCATTGATGTCTTTGTAGTCGGCATAACGGAAGGATTCGTCCGTAACCCGGTATTCAAATAGTTTATGGAGGGATTCTGTCGCTTCTTTCCCGGCAGCATCATTATCCAAGAAACAATGGATGTGTCTGTAACGCTCCAGATATTGGTACACTTTTTTTTTGGTTGCAAACGGAGTTCAAGATGAGATAGTCACACGGACTCTCCATGCGGAAAAGATAATCCTGCCTCTTTACTAAAGTCAGGAAGGACAGGAAGTCCATAAAGCCTTCAAACACAAGGCATCCTTCCTGAATTTCGCCCGGTAAATAGGCGATGATGCTCAAATCCTTACTTCCCATACACCCCTTGAAATAGGGATTGCGTAACTCGTAACCTCCGGACTGGTTACCGAAAGCCACGGAAAAATACCATCTTCCTTTCTGTTTTTGATGGATTTCCTGGCAATAGGTACAACCGATGGATTCATCAATTTGCCTCGAACACAAATAGCTGAGTAAAGACTTGTTCTTCAGAGGATGCAAGGTGAAGACTGGCTCTTCATGGCTTGGCTGTGTTTTGCTGGAACTTGCACGAGGTGTTGCAGAACGAACAACGCTTCCGTTTTTTACCTCCAAGTATTCCAGCGTGGCTGATACGGTTGGCAAACCCCTTAATCGCTTTGCCAATTCCACAATATCCCCTCCTTCGGACATGCCATAGTCATACCACCGGTTGATATCACGATTAACCTTGAAGGACGCTATTTTCTCTTCCCGCAAAGGGGAGCGATACCAATAGTTATCGCCATAGACCCTGCAAGGTCTGAATCCTTCCTTTTCCAAAAAAGAAATGATGCTGATTTCATGTGCTTGGGATATATTCATTGTTTGTTACACTTTATAAAAATACTTTATCCACATTTTTCCGTATAGGCACCCGTGTAAAGTAAAGCACTTTTTGGAGTCCGTTTATTCATTATCATTGTCGCTGAATAACTCTGCCTCCATCGGAGTCATGTCGTAGAAGAATATCTTGTCCTTCTTTATCACCAGTTTCAAGTCGTTGACCAAATACTGGAGCAGCTTGGCTATGATACTTCGACCTCTCTTGAAACCGATTTCTTCATAAGCTGCCATCAGTGCCTGCACCACATTTTCATAGCCTTTGATGGGGGCTTCCTTGAAAGCTGCCGACAAGGCTTCCCGATGCTGCTCTTCGGTCAAGTCTTTATAACTGATTCGGGCTGATTTGGCTTTTGACTGCTGCTCACAGGTGTGTTCCCTGGCTATTTCCGGAAGTCCTTCTGCATTGACGGTAAAGGCAAAGGGCTTGAATTCCTTCTCCCTTATATGCAGGGGACGTACCTCGCTGACATCCGGATTGGTCGTGCTTTTGGAAATGACAAGTACAGTTTCTGCCTTGTTGTTCATTTCCGTTCCGATGTGTCCTCGCACATTATTGTCTCCCTTGTTTTGATGAAGGACACAGTGGATATGAAGGTCGTATTTCGATGACCATTCCATCATTTTGTTGATGACTTCCACCGATTCTCCGGCATTGTTGATGTCCAACAGCAAATCTCTGATACCGTCTATAATTACCAGACCATAGCCATAATTATGCGCAAGTGCATAGTCTATGACTTCCATACGGATGGCTGGAGTGTATTCACGAAGCCCGATAAAGTCCAGGTTCTTGTTGTCCATATCGGTAGGCAGACCTGCCAGCTTCAAGATACGTGCTAGTACATTATGGCAATGGTAACGGCTTTGCTCGGTATCGACATAGAGTATGCGCCGTTTACCTTCTGGCAGACAAGCCCGATAGTTCAATACGGTACCATTGGAAAGGGATGCTGCCACCAAGGCTGATACGTTGAATGTCTTTTTTGCCTTCGCCTTTCCGGTTGATGCACTGAAGTTACCAAGTGGCTATCGTTGAATTATCCACCAGATGATTTGAGGGGGAACCGAGTAGGTGTCGGTTGCCTTAATAAGGGCATCATTGAGGATTTGCTCCAGACGACTCTCCATCAACTCCTCATTTTCAATCGTTGTTTTGGATTCCTTGTTCATTATGATAAGAATCTGTTAATCGATTAGCTTTATTTACTGACTTGTACGGCTCTTTGTTTTGCAGCAGCCAACTGTCAAGTTCCTCTTTGTCAAAATAGAGCATCTTGCCTCTTGGCTTGTAGTGGGGTACTTCCTTGGCTGCAGTCAGTTTATACAGCAAACTTTCGGAAATGCCCATGTAGGAACAGGCTTCTTCAAAAGTCAATACTTTCTTGCTCAGGTAGAGATTCTTTTCCAACGTCAACAGGCGCTGTTTCAGTTCATCCAACTTCCCTATCTTGTTCAATGCTTCTTCCACGATCGACAAGCGTTCGTTGAGCCTTGCCATGAATGCGATTCGTTTTTGCATATTGTTATACGTTTAGCGTTGAATAACGGAGACCGATCTCCTTACATGTTTTTTATTATGCCGCAAAAATAAAGGCGAATGGAATCCGGAAGATGACACTCAGAATGATACTTGGGAAGTATCACTCCAAGTATCACTCTTTTCCATTTCCGTTGCTTCACCTGCTTTCATACAGTTCCTCTTTTTTCATTTCGAATACAGCTTTGCGTATGCTTTGGTATTCTGCAGCAACAGATGCCCTCGCTTTACTGAGGATGATGAAAGTGAGGTCCTTTTTATCAATTTTCCACTGTGGACAGAGACTAAAAGACCACATCGATCGAGTACCGTTTGCCAGTTCCGTCCTATCAGGTTGTATTCGAGAAGCTCGTCAAAAAAGACCACTGCTTTCCGGATGTGACATACTTGCAAACGGAATCCGTTCTGACAGCCAAACAATGAGCGAAGTGCATCCTGAAGATTGCTTCCGTCCATTGTTTTAAAGATGTGGTATTCTTCCGAAATGCTGACCATGTGTTCAATTTGTTTATCGGTAAAGCTGCAACCCAATGAATAGGCAGCCCTCTTCTTGGAATAGACTGCAGAAGTGAGATGGCTATTGACCAATGCACTTAACTCTGCTTGAGTCAAAGAAGGCTTGACAAACAACGGCTTGACCAGATGGAAACTGTCAGTGAACAGCTGACGAATAAGCGTCAGATTCCTACGGTGGGCATTCTTGCACTTTGCATATTCGCAGTCTATATAATAATGACTGCTCAGGAAAAGTTCTATGAAATAATCCAACCTGACCTGCCTTCCTTTTACTTCACTCAAATAGCAGTCTCTTGCTTCAAGAAACAGCTCGTAAAGCTCGTTCTCCACATCTTCATTACTTTCCACGTGGTTGTGGACTCCTTTCATCTGCTCAAAAAGAGAGATGACCTTTTGGGCCTTTTCGTTTCATTGTAATTAAATTTACTATATTTTATCGATGCTTTCCGGATTCGTTCATATCCTCCGTTTAGATTGTACGTATCGGAGAGCATCAGTTTCTAATTCTTTCGGTGATTTGATTTTACTCTCGTAAAGCCAAGTGTCAATCTCAGACTTCAAAAACATGATGCGTTTGCCTTTCTTGTGAAAAGGTATCTGATGGCAGCTGGTCCATCCATACACGGTCTGTTCTGCCGGATGGCTGGGCAGGTAGTCACATAGCTCTTTCAGATTGAGCCACTGCACTTCCGGTTCCTCTTTGGACTGGGATGTTATACCGTCTAGTTTCAAATCAAGCTCTTTCAGCTTGTTCATCATCCACGAAATAGCTTTGGGCAAATCGTCAAATTTGAGGTTCATTTCAGTCATATTGTTTGTATTATCAGTTAATAATTACAAGGGCAAAGGAACATGTTTTTTTATTACTGATTTACTGCTGAGAAGTATCACATAAACAATCATAGGACAAGCAGCAATTTCATCTTTCTATCCTTCTGACTGTCTGCTGTACTGATGGAGAATTTCATTACGTTTTCTATATCTTATGCGCTCTGTCATAAGGGTTTCATAAGGTTTTCATAAGCTAATCCCTCACAAACAAGCATAAAAAACCACCCACACCGTTCGTGCAGATGGTTTCAATTCAATCTCTATTTTATGGTTACTCTATAATGGGCAAATCCAGTGTAAATGCCTCTGTGGCTTTCTCCTTCTTTTCGTCCACCACCTTTGCATAGACCTGGGTGGTTTTGACGTTGGTATGACCAAGCAGTTTGCTGACAGTATAGATGTCGGTGCCGCTTGCCAGCTGCAGGGTAGCGAACGTATGCCTAAAACAGTGGAAGGTGATGTGCTTGGTAATGCCAGCCTGTTTAATCCACCTTTCCAATGGTTTGGAAATCCATGAGGGATCAGGCAGTCCGGCAAATACCAACAACTCATCATCTTTTCTTTCACCGCAGAGCTGATAGGCTTGCTTGGATATAGGCATGTATTCCACCCCTTTGGTCTTCTGCTGAGTGAAGTTCAACCGATAGCCCCCGTTAAATTCTTCGATTTCCGCCCACGTCAACTTTTGAATATCGCTATGACGCAATCCAGTCAAGGCAGAAAACAAAGCAGCCCTCTTGACAATCGGGTCAAAAGGTGTACGAGCCAACGTATTCAGTTCCTCTACGGTCAGGTATTCTCTTCGGCTTTCGCGACCTTGAATACTTTTCGCCTTGGCAGAAAGGTCTATAGTCAGATAGCCGTCTATAAAAGCCTGTTTAAGCACCGCCTTGAATACCGAGAAGTAAGTGGACGCGGTATTGGGTGATATGGTGCCGGTCTTGAACCCACCACGTTTGGCACTCAATAGATACAGACGAAACTCTTCAATCAGCTTCAGGTCAATCTTAGAAAAAGGTATGGTATCTCCATTGATAAAAATCTTGAAGTTCTCATAAACCCGATTCCATGTAGTACTGATAGCTTCTGAGAACTGGGCATGCCTTTTCTTTTCCATTTCCCTGAAATACTCCAAGAAGTTGTAACGTGAACGTTCCAACTGTTGCGCCTGTTCACTGTCTGTGTCTGTATAAAGAAAAGCGTTGTCGAACTCCCTTTGGCGAATCTCTCTTACCTTATCAGCATAGATGCAGGCTTCCTGATCCAAGTGTGATTTGCATTGGATGACGCCATTGATGTCTCGTTTAGGCTTAAAACTCACGTTTCCATCTTTAGAAGTACGTGCATTCCGGCTTTTATCCCATAGGGGAGTAGCTATGGTCCGATTCAGATATTCCCGTGTTCGTTGCGGAACGGTACTCTCTGCTGTGAATACCGGATATGCTTCCAAGTACAGATACCATTCATTCCGCTTTTCTGCTTTCCGCAATTTCACGGTGACTTTTGTATTGACTAATGCCTTTTTCATACCTGTATGCCTTTATATAATTCATCAATCTCACTTTTCGGTACATAGACAAAGTTGCCTATTTGTCGAGTAGGAATGGAGTATTTACGAATGTGTTTATAGACCGTACTTTCATCCAACTTATACTTTTGGCTAATATCCCCGATGGTATAACAGTCTTCAGGTTCCATGCTATATTTCTTTCGAGGAGTTTTTTTGTTTCCTTCTAATGGCATTTCTCGAAGAGGATAAAGTTTCATCAAATCATCCTTCTTGAGCCTGGTCTGATTCTTCCCTGTATTAAAGAAAGCCACTCTCCCTTTTTCAATGAGCCGATACACGGTATTACGGCTTATACCAAACAGAGCATGGGCTTCAGTCACCGTGATGTATTCACGGGCTTCTGGAATGGTCTTTACCATCTCGTCTAATCTTTGTTGCTGCATCTCTTCTGCTTTTCTACGTTTGTAGGCTATTTTCGAGCAGCGCGGAGAACAGTAAAAAGAATCTAACGTTTTTGCGTAGAACTCCTCTCCACAGACTTCGCATTTTCGGATTATTTTAAACTTGGCTGCTGGCATATGCTTATGTTTTGATTACCAATTATTCTACTGTTGATTTGTTGCACCTTATCGCCTTTTTTGTTGCGGTACAAATATGGTACAAATATACAATAAAAATCGCGTAATACAAGATAGGTATTGCCAAGTGTTAAAAACGAAAAAGGTGTGAAACCCATTGAGTTTCACACCTTTTCCTATGGATGTTTATCGTCGTTTATCGATACTTACTTAACATAATGTAATTCCGTACCCTGAGTAGTACAGAAGTATTGTGCCTGCATGGTATGACATGCCAGCAGAGCAACAATGGCCAACAGCATTTTTTTCATAACTTTTCTTTTTTATTTCACTGTATTATTCGGTTGCAAACATACTAATTTCTTTTCAGCAAACATATCCATTAAGTTAATTTTCTCGTTATCTTTGCAACACATTAACATAAAAGAGATAAAATTATGGGCTTATTATCATCCTTGTTCGGTGGAGGAAAGCCGAACGAAGACCAACAGGCAAAACAGGAAAAGAAAAATTTCGAGATTCTGAAATATGATGGTATCCGCGCACGCAATATGCGCCAGCTTCCCTATGCTATAAAATGTTTTGAGCAGGCAATAGCACTGAATGATGAACCTGAAACGCTGCAACTGCTTGCCAATGCGTATATAGAAGCCGGACGTACAGACGATGCCCGTATTACACTAGACCGCCTGGTTGATAAAACGCCCGACAATATACAGGCTCTGCTTGCTCTGGCAAGTATCTGTTATATGCAAGAAGATTATGAAAGTATGGATGATGCTTGTCAGAAAGCTATAAAGCTTGACGAAACCAGTGCTCCGGCTTACTATCTTGCAGCAAAGGCTGCACGAGGCATGAAAAATGACCTGCAGGCTATTGTGATGCTGACCAAGGCCATCATGCAAAACGAAGAATATAAAGAGGCTTATCTGCTTCGTGCCGAAGTCCTCTGGGATATGCGTCAGGCTAAAGATGCCATGAGCGATCTGGATAAAGTTCTTTCAGTTTCACCTGATGAAGAGGATGCTTTACTACTTAAAGGAAGAATACACGCAGCACTTGGTCAGGTAGAAGAAGCTCAATCATGTTTCAACCAGGTATTGGAAGTAAATCCGTTCAACGAAAAAGCCTATCTGCTTAAAGGTGAAATGTTAATGGAACAGAAAGAATTCGACCAGGCTATAGAGTCTATACAGAAGCCATCGAACTAATGCCTCAAAACGCAGTGCTCTATCAGGAACGAGGACGTATCCGACTGCTAAAAGGTGATAAGGAAGGCTCCATAGAAGATATGAAAAAAGCTATTGAGCTAAATCCGGACAACGAGAAGCTGATTACCGGAAATTATGATAACCTCAAGCAAAACTCTGCTCCGGGAATTTATTAATATGCTACTTTTTAAATAAGACAAAGGGAAAACGTCAACAAAATTGATAAAACTGCAATTGTCAATTTCTTCAACATAAAAGAATATAATCCACTGATTTATTTAAGAAGTCTGGAATTATAATATTTTCAAACGAAAAAGAGTCGTATCAAACTACATGAATTAAAAAGTTGATACGATCTCTTTAGTCATAAGAACGAAAATTTTCTATTAAAAATTCACATTTCTTAAAAATGTTTTTTTA
>ENA-OQAN01000446-OQAN01000446.1-human-gut-metagenome-genome-assembly--contig:-NODE-446-length-22341-cov-2.559917_pt1 | contig 22341 bp, 33 predicted proteins | sample MGYA00242735_ERZ504527 | MGnify/ENA primary metagenome ERZ504527 (study PRJEB26092, sample SAMD00036230) | human gut metagenome | host: Homo sapiens | study: EMG produced TPA metagenomics assembly of... | reverse complement strand
GCAAACATAAAATAAAGAATTAATATTCTTCAGTAGCTCAGTCGGTTAGAGCATCTGACTGTTAATCAGAGGGTCGTTGGTTCAAGTCCAACCTGAAGAGCTGAAAAGAGGCTATTTCAAAAATAATTTGAATAGCCTCTTTTTTTTATCCCGATAGTTTGAATTTACATTTAAGGAGGACAGCATTATGAGAAAGTATCTTTATTGCGAAAACGGCTTTGTTGAAAAAGAGAACTGGATTCCTAATTGTTGGGTGAACGTCGAATGTCCGACTGCAGATGACTTCCGATTCCTGCAGGAAGAACTGCATGTCCCGGAATCTTTCCTCAATGACATTGCAGATACCGACGAGCGTCCGCGTACAGATACGGAAGGAAACTGGCTGCTGACCATTCTGAGAATACCGGTCCAGACCAATAATCAGAAAATCCCTTATGCGACAGTTCCCATCGGAATCATTACCAATGAGGAAATCATTATTTCCGTATGTTACCATCCGACTGAAATGCTTCCTGACTTCATCCAGCATACACGCCGGAAGGACATCAACGTCCCCAACAAGTATGAACTGATCCTCAGACTGATCTATTCTTCTGCCGTATGGTTCCTGAAGTATCTGAAACAGATCAATAATGAAGTCAACTCCGCCGAGAAAGAGCTGGAACGAAGCATCCGTAACGAAGACTTGCTGCGACTGATGAACCTGCAGAAAAGCCTGGTCTACTTCAATACCTCCATCAGGGGAAACGAAGTCATGATCGGGAAATTACAGAATATCTTTTACGAACAGGATTACCAGAATCCGGAACTGACAGAAGACGTACTGATTGAGCTTAAACAGGCACATAATCAGGTAAACATCTACAGCGACATTCTGACAGGAACATGGATGCCTTTGCTTCCATCATTTCAAACAATGTCAATACGATCATGAAACGCATGACCAGCTTATCCATCACGCTGATGATCCCGACATTAATTGCCAGCTTCTATGGGATGAATGTGGATATTCACATCGAAGCGATTCCACATGCCTTTGCTCTGATAATCTGCCTGTCAGTACTCCTTTCTTCACTGGCATTCTTCATTTTCCGGAAAATAAAATGGTTCTGATATGAAATACGGAGTTTCAAGAAGCACTTTACTCATTACTGCAGGTGTGGTCTGGCTGGTTGCCGGACTGAATATCCTGCGCATTGGGATCATCTGCTGGCTGGGAGACGGACAATACTGGCTGTTCAAAGTGTGCGAGGCGAGTCTGGTTTTCCTGCTTTTCTTTGCCTTTATTTTCCAAAAGCTGTACAACAAGCACACCCGGAGAATCAGTCTGAAGAAAGAACGGAACAACTGTCCGTTTTCCTTTTTCGACATCAGGGATGGATCATCATGGTCCTGATGATCCTGATGGGAATCACCATCCGCAACCTCCGTTTATTACCGGGAAGCTTCATCGCCGTATTCTACACTGGATTATCGGTTGCGCTGAGTGCAACTGGCATCCGCTTCCTCCGGTTCTGGTGGATTAACCGGAACCGGCTATCTTGCCAGGATCAGGAAAACCGGACTACTCCAGAGTAATGCTACGGACCTGGATCTGTTCATGCAGAAAAACGGATGCTGATTCACGGAACTTGCTGACCGACTCCGTGGTCAGGAACTCACAGTGTCCGTTGCGTGTACAGCGGCTGTTCATCTCTGTATGACGCGACAAATAATCTTTCAGGCTGCGGGCAACATATTCTCCCTGAGCTACCAGACGAATGTGAGAAGGAGTAAAACGGCGTATTTTATCAAGCAACAGCGGATAGTGCGTACATCCCAGAATCAGCGTATCAATTTCCGGATCCTGGCTCAGGAGTCCATCAATATACTTCCTGACAAAATAATCAGCACCTTCGGAAGCAAACTCATTATTTTCAACCAGAGGCACCCACATCGGACAAGGCATGCCCGTTACCTGAACGTCCGGGAACAATTTATGTATCTCCAGCGGATAAGATTCAGAAAGGATCGTACCCGGAGTCGCCAGTACACCGACATGACGGGTTGCAGTCAGGGCACCGATGCTCTCCACCGTAGGCCGGATCACTCCGAGCACCCGGCGGGTCGGATCCAGATAAGGAAGATCATTCTGCTGAATGCTTCGCAAAGCTTTGGCTGATGCCGTATTGCAGGCCAGAATAACCAAGGGACATCCCAGTTCAAACAACTTACGGACAGCCTGCAAAGTAAATTCATAAACAACCTCAAACGAACGGGTTCCATAAGGAGTACGAGCGTTGTCCCCCAGATAAATGTAATCATTATGGGGCATCAGCTCACGTATTTTGGCGAGAATGGTCAATCCGCCATAACCGGAATCAAAGACTCCGACAGGCCCGGAAGAAAGAGAAGAAAAAGATAACATCTCAAACAACGATTAACAGATGTATAATCAGAATTCAGACAGTTCAACAATAGATACAGAAATAAAAAAATTGAGAATTAGCCTGCCTGAGCAGACTAGTTCTCAATCTTTCATATCGCTGCCCACAATCAATTAGCAGGTGCAGCTGCCGGTGCAGCAGTAGCCGGATTATAAGGAGCTGCTGTCAGGCTGATACCAGTTTAGTCTTGATGTCATTGGTTACGTCCTTTGACTGAGCCTCATCAATGTAAGGGATATCAGTTCTTGCCAGGTCAAATACATAAGTGTAGCCACCTGCCTGACCGATTGCCTTCACAGCATCTTCCAGTTTCTTATAGATCGGTTCCATCATGCCACGGTAAGCCTGATCCAGCTGCTGCTGTGCATCCTGCTGGAACTGGATACCTTTCTGCTGCATTTCCTGAAGGTCTTTCTGACGACGTTCCAGAATGTTCTGAGGCAAAGTCTTCTGCTCCTGCTGGAAATCAGCAAATTTCTTCTGGAATTCTTCTTCAGCACGCTTGATCTCATCTTCATACTGCTTGGACATGGTTTGAATATCTGTCTGTGCTTGGCAAACTCCGGCATAACCTGAATAATGTCTACAGATCTGAAATGTGCAAACTTCTGTGCAAAAACGCTCATCGGTGCGATGAACAACAGTAAAAAAGCAATTTTCTTCAACATAATCTTTAAAGTTTCTGTTTTGTTTATAATCATTTTCTCTTTGTGTGCAAATGTATAAAATTAATTTGAATATCCCATTTTTGCAAGAACTTCATTGCTGATATCAATGCGTGGAGAAGCAAAAATCATGCTCTGTGCAGATGCACGGTCTATCACGACATCATATCCCCGCTCTGTTGCAATGGCTTTTACGGCATTATAAATAGCATCCTGAACGGGTCCCATCAGTTCCTGACGTTTCTTCATCAGTTCTCCTTCAGGTCCGAAATACTGCTTTCTCAGTTCTGCAGCCTCTTTTTCCTTGGCTACAATCGCATCCTCCTGAGCTGTTTTCTGGGCTGCAGACAAGGTTGCCGCACTTTTCTGATAGGCTTCATACAAAGCTTTGGCTTCATTGGCTTTGGCCTCTACTGCTTCCTGCCACTGTTTGGACAAAGCCTCCATCTGTTGGTTTGCCTGCGTTACAGCCGGAATCTGCTTCATGATATACTCCATGTCAACAAGGACAAACTTCTGTGCCTGGACTGCCATCAGGCCGACAACAAGCAACACTGCCGAAAGGATCAATCGTTTCATATTCATTCTTTTTAGTATTCTGTTAAGGAATTCAATCTCTGATTAAAAAAGCCAATAGATGATTATTGACAAACCTTACAGTCATTGCTCAACAATCATCTATCAACCCCTGATCATATTCTGTGTTATTAGAACTCTTGTCCGATGATAAAGTGGAACTGGCTTCCGCTCTGGCTCATGGAACCGTTAATCTTGTCGAAACCATACGCCCAGTCAATACCCATCATACCGACCATCGGAAGAAGATACGGACACCGACACCAGCCGAACGTTTCAGGCTGAACGGATTAAACTTGGCCACATCGGTCCAGGCATTACCGGCTTCCACAAATCCGAGTGCATAAATACTGGTTGAGTTTTCCAGCATCAGCGGGTAACGGAGTTCAGCGCCCAGACGGATGTATGCATAACCTTCCGAACCATACGGGGTCAAAGCTCCATTTTCATATCCGCGGAGGCAATCGTTTCGGAAGCATAGTTATAACTGTATCCGGTCATACCATCACCACCCACGTAGAAAGTTTCAAACGGTGAACGTTTATACTTGTTGAAGTGTCCCAGGATACCGAACTCCGTACGGGTCATGATCACCGGACATTTCTTGATATCCATCAAAGGCGTATAAGTCTTTGCTCTGAACTTCCATTTATGGTATTCAATCCACTTGTACATGCTGGCAGCCTCATTGTAATCGTTCTTACCGTAAGTGGAATAATCCTTGTTGCTGAACAAAGAATACGGCGGAGTGATCTGCAAGGAAGCCGTAAACTCAGAACCGTAACGCGGGAAGATCGGGTTATCCGTTGAATTACGCGACAAGGTCAGGTTCAGGCTGATGTTGTTACAGTTACCCGTAGTCATATACTGGCCGTTGTTCAGTCTGATATACAGATAACTCCAGTCTCTCAGGATAAAGCGCTGATAAGACAGTTCAGCAGACAACTGGAAATAGTCATCCGGCCAGCGCAGACGTTTACCCCATCCCACTGACACACCGAACATCTGGAAGGACTTCGACGGGTCATAAAAGGATTCGTAATTGTCGTAATAACCATTATAAGTGTTTCCGAACAGAAGCGAGTTATAATAGTTATTCATCCAAGCCGAATTATAATACTGATCGCTTACGTCTGTCTGCTTGGAGTAGAAGGCCGAAACCGAGAACTGAGTCGGTCGTTTACCGCCAAACCACGGATCCAGGAAAGAGATACTGTAAGACTGATAGTAGCGTCCGTTGGTCTGTCCGCTGAGGGTCAGTGTCTGTCCGTCTCCCTGCGGCAGGATTCCGCGATAGTTGTCATTCTTATGGAACAGGTTGGCAAACGAGAAGTTCGTGAACTTCAGACTCAGCTTACCGATCACACCTGTCTGACCCCAACCGGCAGAGAACTCAACCTGGTCGTTAGCCTTTGACTCCAGTCCCCAGTTGATATCCACGGTTCCGTCTGTCTGGTTCGGCTGTACGTCCATCTGAATGTTTTCCGGATTGAAATGTCCCATCTGGGCAATTTCACGGTAAGAACGTTCCAGAGCTTCCCGGCTGAAGAGGTCTCCCGGACGGGTACGCAACTCACGGCGTACAATATTTTCATACAGACGGTCATTACCGTTGATACGCACATGACTGATGGTAGCCGGTTCACCTTCCACAATACGCATTTCCAGGTCAATGGAGTCACCGTCAATATTGACTTCCACCGGATCCAGGTGATAGAATACATAACCACTGTTGTAATAGTTGTTACCGATAGCATCTTCATCACTGTTCAGACGCTCATTCATCAGCTTCTGGTTATATACATCTCCTTTTTTCATACGCAGCTGCTGGCTCAGCAGGTCAGAAGGATAAACGGTGTTACCCACCCACGTGATGTTACGGATATAATACTTTTCACCTTCATGAATCTTCATGTAGACATCTACCGTCTTTTCATCATAAGCCGACACGCTGTCCACCACGATCTGTGCGTCACGATAACCCAGCTCATTATATTTGTCGATAATCAGCTGCTTATCTTCCTCATATTTTTCCTGAATGAATTTCTTGGTACGGAACAGGTTGATCAGTTTTCCTTTCTCATTGGTCTTCTTCATTACCCGTTTCAGCTTCTTATCACTCAGGATGCTATTTCCCTCAAACGAGATCTGATGAACCTTTACCTTTGTCTTTTTATCGATATTTACATCCACATACACCTGCTCATCGTTTTCCGGATCTTCCCGTTCCACGATATCCACTTCGGCATTTTTAAAACCTTTTTCATCAAAATGTTTCTTGATCAAAGTCTTCGCACGGTCAATGGCATTCGGAGTAATCTGAAGTCCTTTTACCATACCGATCTTTGCCTGCAAGTCTTCTCTTTCACTCTTCTTGACCCCATGGAATACGATATCAGCAATACGCGGACGCTGGGTCAGCTTGATATGCAGGTAAATCTTATTACCGACGATCTTTTCCGCATCAATACTTACAGAAGAGAACAGTCCGTGACGCCAGTAGCGCTTCACCGCACCGGTAATGTCATCTCCAGGAACCGTTATGGTCTGTCCGACAGCCAGCCCTGAAATTCCAATCAAGACATAATCTTCGTAGTTCTTTACACCTTCCACCTTGATTCCTGCAATCTCATATTTCTTAGGCGTACCATTATACAGGATGGTCGGGTTATAAATAGTGTCATTAAGTTCCTGGGCATGCACCGTAACTGGATAGCAGAACGAAACCGCCAGAATAAATAGGATGAGTGAAAAAATGTGTCGCATCTTTCGTCTTAAATTTGTTCGCTGGTTTTGCCGAATCGGCGTTCTCTTCGTTGATAATCACAAATAGCTTTGCATAATTCCTCTGCCTTGAAATCCGGCCAGAAAGTATCGCAAAAATAAAGTTCGGAATAAGCACATTGCCACAACAGGAAATTGCTGAGCCGCACTTCTCCTCCCGTCCGGATCAACAAATCCGGATCAGGCATATAATGAGTCGCCAGAAAACCGTCGACCGTCTGATCTGTTATTTCATCAGCTTTCAGATCACCCGCAGACACCCGGGAAGCAATTTGTCTGACCGCTTCCGTAATCTCCCACTTGGAAGAATAGCTCAGTGCCAGTGTCAGACACATGCCGGTATTCACCGAAGTCCGTTCAATGCAGCGGTTCAGACGTTCCAGCACATTCTCCGGAAGTTTGGCAGTATCTCCGATAATACGAAAACTGATATTGTTTTTCATAAAAGTTTCCTCCTCAATGGAATCCATCAGCAAGCTCATCAAGGCCGCCACTTCATCCACCGGACGATTCCAGTTTTCAGTAGAGAACGTATACAATGTAAGATATTTCACACCCAGGCGAGCCGCCTCTTCCGCAATGACATGAACCGTTTCTGCTCCGGCCTGATGACCGAAAGTACGAATCTGCCCGCGCTGTTTTGCCCAACGTCCGTTGCCATCCATGATAATGGCTATATGCGACGGGATATGGGTCTTATCTATTTGGTCTTGGTATAACATAGCTTCAAATTCAAGTATTCCAGATTACCACTTCGGAGCAAAGCCCAACCGGTTGATACGTCCTCTGCTCAGCGCTCCATTCTCCCAGATGATCCAGATAAAATGTTCCGAATCAACGGTGCAAGAGTAATTTCCGTGACTGCTTTCATAGAATGCCCGGAAAGAACCGTCTTCCGGGAAAGTAACGGAACGGGAAACAGGATCCCAAGTCAGTCCATTGTCAATGGAGCAATAGAATCTCTCAAACGGAGCGACTTCTCCCTCTCCGGTAGTGGCTTTTCCGCCAAAGGCATACAATTTATCATCATAGTGAATCATGGAAATATTCTCCAGATTCGGACATGTCAGCGGGTTATTCTGTGCATATCTGGCCCATGACTGTTCATTGGAAATTCGGCTGAACAGCAAAGACGTGGTATCACTCGGGGCAGTACCTTCATTGTTTCCCATCAGGATGGTACGGACCAAAGTCTTATTATATGACAGCGGCATGCTGGCAGCAGACAGACGCTGGCCGGCAGCAAATGCGCCAGTGTTTCTTCTTCATCTTCTGTCCAGGTCTCATTTTCCAGACGGACAAAACGGTTGTCCGCATTGCGTGCATACAGGATTGTCTTTTGTCCGCCGTTGGATTCATCCGTTGCAGCCACCAGCTGGGTCAATGACGGAGCATTTGCAACCAATGAATAAGTGTTATCTCCCGGATTCAGCTGATACAGCTGGTTCGAAGCCAGGAACCATACGACATCCTTCCATACCACAGCCGAATAGCTGTCTGTACCGGCAGGAAGTGCTACGGTCTGCCATGCAGAAGGATTTCCCGTGCTGACGGTAGTATATTGTGCAACAGTCTCTCCGTTCCGGACGCCAAATACATACACCTTTCCGTCAATGGCTACGGCCTTCTGGCGCTGTAAGGAAACCCCATCAGCAAAAGTCTGCTGATAATTCAGCCACTGCAAGGAATCAGGAACCTGCTTATGCACATTGACACGAACGGTATAAGGAGTTCCCTGAACTCCGCTGTACGCATAAACCTTGAAGGTTACCGGATAGGTAAAATCGATGGAATCCTGACTGGACCACACCGTATCATTTTCGATACCCGCATCCGAACGTTTGGTATACCAGACGGATCCGTCAGAAGTCAGAGAAGTCAAAACCCTGGATACATCAGCTCCAACGGGCAAAGAGTCCTTGTTTTCAATTCTTCTGTTCAGCTGATCGATTGTAAAAGGATAACCCGAACAGTCAATGGAATCCAGGTAAACACTGTCATTTCCATTCTGATCTACCCCTGTCACCGGGACCCATACAGTTCCTATAGAAAAAGCGGTTATACTGGATTCCGAACCGAGTTTAATATCATCCAGATCGTTACCCAGGCACGATGTCATGATCGTTGCAGTCGTAAAAATTCCTGCAATAAGCGGCAAAAACTTTATTTTCATTTACAAATGAGTTCTGTTGTTACAAGTTGCAAAAGTAGAAAGTTTTTTTGCGAATACCCACTTTTGTACTAAGTTTTATATAAAATTATGGATAAACGCCGCTTTTTTATCTGCAAGCGAACCCTTTTAAAGGGTGTTTTGATAATAGCTTACACAATTATGGTCCCAAACCTCAAAGGTAGCAGCATAACCCGCCGGAACAGCCGGAGCCATCACTCCATCCTGCAAGACAACTCCGGAATGCTCTACACGGATGTCATCCCAAAGGCCGGAATCGATAAACGACTGAAGCAGACAGCTTCCCCCCTCTACCAGCAAAGACTGGATCTTCCGTTCATAGAGAACCTGCATGATCTGCGGCAGGATATCCTGACTGAAATCCAGCACCTGATAATCTACATTTGTCTGCCGGAGACATTCTGCCGGGACCTCTTCCGTAAAGACCAGCGTCGGTGCCGTACCGTCAAACAGTTTCAGCTCCCGGGGCAGGGTCAGTTTCCTGTCAATCACCAGCCGGAGCGGATTCGGTCCGTACCAGTTCCGGGTGGTCAATGAGGGATTGTCCAGCAAGGCCGTACGTCTTCCCACCAGTATCGCTTTATATTCAGCCCGCATCTTATGTACATACATGGAAGTAAGCGGAGTGGACAATACGGCCGGACTCCCTTCCTGCCGCAAGCGGTCGATAAAGCCATCTGCCGACTGGGCCCATTTCAAGGTAATATACGGACGTTTGCGTATATTCAAGGTAACAAAACGCCGGATCAGCTCCCGGCATTCCTCTTCCAGTACTCCGACAGTCACGTCAATTCCAGCCTCTTCCAGTTTCCGGATGCCCCGTCCGGCTACCAGAGGAAACGGTCCATGCAGCCCACCACCACTCTGGGGATTCCTTTGCTGACTATCAAATCAGCACAAGGCGGTGTTTTCCCATAATGCGAACAGGTTCCAGACTGACATACAGGGTAGCCTCCTTCAATAAGGATTCATCCCGGGCAGAACGAAGCGCATTCACTTCCGCATGACCTTCCCCGCAACGGGCATGATAACCTTCACCGATAATGCGATCCCGATAAACAACCACAGCTCCCACCATCGGATTCGGAGCCGCATTACACAAGCCGTTACGAGCCAATTGTATGCATCGCCGGATATATTTTTCGTCTTTTGTCATAGTCTTCTGTTTTTTATAATTATTTTTGCAGACCTATGCATCCTGTTTACACTGAAATCAAACAAGCGCTTTCCGGCTTCTATCCGGAAACAGAAGCCGCCGCAATGGCCAGATGGATCCTGACCGACCTGTTCCATTTCGGCACACTGGACTTTTATGCCGGCAAAGATACTGATTTTCCGACAGACGAAAGGGCCTGGTTAAATAATATTCTCACCCGGCTGAAAAGTTATGAACCCCTACAATATATAATAGGTGAAACCAGTTTCTCCGGACTCCCCTTTGAAGTGACTCCTTCGGTTCTGATTCCCCGCCCGGAAACAGAAGAACTGGTCAGCTGGATCGTGAAAGATCATCCGGACGTCCCCGTTCGCATTCTGGACATCGGAACAGGCAGCGGCTGCATACCGGTCAGCCTGGCCCACCGGCTTCCCCTGTCCACAGTTCATGCCTGGGATGTTTCCCCCGAAGCACTGGAAGTGGCCCGGCGCAATGCCATCCGGAATGGTGTTACTGTCCATTTTCTGCAGGTAGATGCCTTACAGGAGTCCTGGCCATCCCTGAATATAGACGTTCTGGTCAGCAACCCTCCCTATATTACCGAGAAGGAACGGACAGACATGGAACGCAACGTACTCGACTGGGAGCCTGAGCTGGCACTTTTTTGTTCCCGACAACGATCCGTTGCTTTTTTACCGGCATATTGCCCGGATCGGGCTCGATCTTCTGTCACCCTCCGGAACCCTTTATTATGAAATCAACCGTGCCTATGGTGCAGAGACGGTTTCCCTGTTGCAGCAACTGGGATATCATTCCGTGGAATTGCGCAAGGACCTCTCCGGCAACGACCGCATGGTGAAAGCTGTCAAACCATGAAAGAATATACCGAAAACGAACTCAGAAACAAAGCAGAAGTCTATTGTCTGGCAGCAGAGCGCTGTCCGTCCGAAGTTGAAGCCAAACTGCAACAGTGGGGAGCTTCCCCGGAAACTTCCGCCCACATACTGGAACATCTGCAGAAAGAACGCTTTGTCGATACAGCACGCTTCTGCCGTGCCTTTGTCCGCGACAAATACCGCTTCAACCAATGGGGACGCATGAAAATCATTCAGGCACTCCGGATGAAACAGCTTTCCTCAGAAGCAATCACAGGCGGAATAGCAGAGATTGATGAAGAAGAATACCGGGCCATCCTGCAAAAGCTCCTGCAACAGAAAGCCAGGAGCATCTCCGCACGCAATGATTACGAGCGCAATGCCAAACTGATCCGCTTTGCCTGCGGCAAGGGATTCCTCATGGAAGAAATCCTTCCACTTCTCCCGCAGACAGACGGCAACGAATATCCCTGCGACCATGAAGCTATGGACTGACCTCCGGGAATTCTTCTTTCCCCGCATCTGCCCGATCTGCGGGAAAAAACTTCTCCTCACAGAAGAGATTCTGTGTACCGGCTGCCTGACCGGACTGCCCTATACCCACATTCTGAACAGCCCCGGCAACGAAATGGAACGCAGCTTCTGGGGACGGTTTCCAATCCGGCGTGCCTCTTCACTCTGCTATTATGCCCGGGGAAGCAAAATCTCTTCCCTCCTGCATGACATGAAATACCACGGCGCACGGACGGCCTGCATCCGGATGGGGGAACTGCTGGCATCCGAACTCCATCCTTCCGGATCTTCGAAGGGATAGACTGCCTGATCCCCGTTCCCCTCCACCCCAGGCGTCAGCGCACACGCGGCTACAACCAGAGCGAACTGCTGGCCCGAGGAATCTCTGCCCTTACCGGCATCCCCGTCTGCACGGATGCCCTGCACCGCATTCACCATAATCCGACCCAGACCCACAAGCACGGCTACGAACGGTGGCTCAACGCAGAAGACCTGTTTGCCCTGTCCGATAAAGCTTTGCCCGCCCTGCAGCACAAGCATATCATGCTGGTCGATGACGTACTGACCACCGGAGCAACCCTGACCGCCTGTGCCGACGTGCTGGTCTCCATCCCCGGCATACAAATCAGCCTGGTCACTCTGGCCTGGGCCAAAGGGCTCTGAAGGAGCTGTCAGGACCTTCATACCGCTTACCGCAAGATGATTCCGAAAAAATCCGCAGATAAATTTCATATTCCCGTTGGATTTCCATATTTTTGCAGAAATGTTTATCAACTATTAATTAAGTTATGAAAGCTTTGGAAAGATTATTCGCAGAAAAGTTGTTGAAGGTAAAAGCTGTAAAGATTCAGCCGGCAAACCCGTTCACCTGGGCATCAGGCTGGAAGTCTCCGATTTATTGTGATAATCGCAAGACCCTGTCTTATCCTGCACTCCGTAATTTCGTGAAGTTGGAAATTTGTCGCGTAATCCTCGAAAAATTCGGAGATGTAGATGCAATTGCAGGAGTAGCAACTGGCGCCATTGCTCAAGGTGCGTTGGTAGCTGAAGAATTGAACTTACCGTTTGTTTATGTTCGTTCAAGCCCGAAAGACCACGGTCTGGAAACCTAATTGAAGGAGAATTGCGTCCGGGTATGAAAGTCGTTGTTATCGAAGACCTGATCTCTACCGGTGGAAGCAGCTTGAAAGCAGTAGAAGCCATCCGCAACAACGGATGCAAAGTAATCGGAATGATTGCATCCTTCACTTACGGTTTCGATGTATCCGTTGAAGCCTTCAAGAATGCAAAGGTTGAACTGGTAACTCTGACCAACTACAATGCAGTGCTTGATGCAGCATTGAAGACCGACTACATTGCAGAAGAAGACATTCCTGTTCTGCAGGCCTGGAGAAAAGACCCTGCTCACTGGACTGGTAAATAAGTAAGTTAATAATAATTGTACCCGCACGGATTATGCGAACTTCACGGTTCTCGGCTGAAAGAACGTGACGGTTCCCGTAATCCGTGTTTTTTTAATCTAAGTATATGGCTTTAAAATTCGAAAGCAGCGTAAAGCACATTCCTGCCAGCCAGGAACGAGTTTACAACAAGCTGTCCAACCTGGACAATCTGCAACCGATCCGTGAACGTCTGGCAGAAGTAAAAAATCAGCTGGACGGCAAAATAGAAGATCTTACATTCGACAACGACTCACTGACCATCAAGGTTCAGGGTATCAACCTGACCTTGCGCATTGTGGAACGTGAACCGATGAAATGCATCAAGTTCGAAGGAGACAAAACCCCAATCCCCCTGAACCTCTGGATACAGATTCTCCCCATAACCGAAGAGGAAGCCAAAATAAAAGTAACCATCGGTGCTGATGTAAACATGTTCATGAAAGCCATGGTATCCAAACCCCTGCAGGAAGGTGCAGAGAAACTGGCAGACATGCTTACCAAGATACCTTATTAATCGTCAAACGTATAAACCAACAACAATGGCTCAGAAACTTTGGGAAAAGAATGTTCAGGTAAACGAAGAGATCGACCGTTTCACCGTAGGACGTGACCGCGAAATGGACCTTTACCTGGCCAAACACGATATTTTGGGTTCCATGGCCACATCACCATGCTGGAAAGCATCGGCCTGCTAACCTCCGACGAACTGAAGGTACTGCTCGACGAGCTGAAAAACATTTATGCATCCGCTGAAAAAGGAGAGTTCGTCATCGAAGACGGAATCGAGGACGTACATTCACAGGTGGAACTGATGCTGACCCGCCGGCTGGGCGATGTCGGCAAGAAAATCCACAGCGGACGCTCACGCAACGACCAGGTTCTGGTGGACCTGAAACTGTTCACGCGTGCACAGCTGAAGAATCTTGCAGAATCAGTAGAAGAACTGTTCCGGGTGCTGATTGCACAAAGCAACCGCTACAAGGATGTCCTGATGCCGGGCTATACCCACCTGCAGATCGCCATGCCGTCTTCCTTCGGCCTGTGGTTCGGTGCATACGCCGAAAGCCTGGTGGACGATATGCTTTTCCTTCAGGCCGCTTACCGGATGTGCAACCGCAACCCTCTGGGATCGGCTGCCGGCTACGGCTCTTCATTCCCTCTGAACCGGGAAATGACAACCCGCCTGCTGGGATTCGATTCCATGAACTACAATGTTGTCTATGCCAGATGGGACGCGGAAAAATGGAGCGCAACGTGGCATTTGCCATGGCTTCCATCGCAGGTACCCTCTCCAAGATGGCTTTCGACGCCTGCATGTTCAGCTGTCAGAACTTCGGATTTGTCAAACTCCCGGACGAATGTACTACCGGCTCCAGCATCATGCCGCATAAGAAAAACCCGGACGTATTCGAGCTGACCCGCGCCAAATGCAACAAGATCCAGGCTCTTCCGCAGCAGATCATGATGATTATGAACAACCTGCCGTCCGGTTATTTCCGCGACCTGCAGATCATCAAGGAAGTGTTCCTTCCGGCATTCCAGGAACTGGAAGACTGCCTGCACATGGCAACTTACATCATGGACAAGATCAAGATCAACGAACACATTTTGGACGATGACAAATATCTCTACATGTTCAGCGTGGAAGAAGTCAACCGTCTGGCAGCTGAAGGCATGCCTTTCCGTGATGCCTACAAGAAAGTGGGACTGGATATAGAAGCCGGAAAGTTCACACACAACAAAGAAGTGCACCACACCCACGAAGGAAGCATCGGCAACCTGTGTAACGACCGCATCACCGCCCTGATGGATGATGTGATCTCCGGATTCCATTTTGAAGTGGCCGAACGTGCGGAAAATGCACTTTTGGGACGTTAAAAACAAAATTTCTTAAAAGAAAACGGGGGAAATGTTTGGAACATATTACAAAACTCCCTACATTTGCACCCGTTAACGCGGAAATAGCTCAGTTGGTAGAGCATAACCTTGCCAAGGTTAGGGTCGCGAGTTCGAGTCTCGTTTTCCGCTCCATTTTAGGTTGCTCGAATGGTGGAATCGGTAGACACGAGGGACTTAAAATCCCTTGGCCAGTAATGGCTGTGCGGGTTCAAGTCCCGCTTCGAGTACTAAGAATGCCTTGTAATCGATTGATTATGAGGCTTTTTTTTATTTCTTGGGTAGCCAAAGGGTAGCCAAAAACGACACTACCCATACTTTTAAGGCAGTTTTAGATGAGGCTACATCAACAAAGAAAAACGGGCAAAGCCTGTATAACTTCACCCGTTGTTTTCCCGTTGATTGTTGTTGCGTCAGCCGTTTGTATCTTTATGCCTCTTTGACATATCATTTATTATTGCATATCCCATTATTGGAGCAAGATTTTCAATTGTCTTAATTACTCCTATTTCTGCTTTTTGTATTTCCACATTAAACATACTTAATACAAACTCATTTTCAAACAACACACCTATACAGTCTTGTAGTCTTAGTGCTGCTTTTATAGCTTCCCTCACTTCCTTGCAGTCCTTTGTTTCTGCGTGTGTTTCAATGTTGCCCGCCTGGGGCTTGATTTGTTCTACTTCCATTTTCCAATTATCGTTAAGCATTTAGGCACAAAAAAACGGTGTGCCTTTCCCGTTGCTTAACACCTTGGAATAGGTTGTAAGTCCATTACAGACGTTACACGGGGGTACACACCGCTAATTTATAGAGTACAAAGCCTCATCAGTAGAAACAAAAAGTCCACCGATATAAAGCGGTGGAGCGTTCCACCTATCCCAATTGTGTTAAGCAATACAAATATACTCACTTGTTGTCAACCGCCAAAGCAAATCAACGCTTTTTGTTCTTTTGCCAAAGCAAAATATTACAACTATCTGAAAATCAGTTGCTATTGATTTGCAATTTGCTAAAGCAAAATCTGTGTTTAACAAACACACTTACTCTTTTCCCAACATATAGGCTACTCATACTTTATTGTGTGTGCCTTTTGCCCGCCCGCCCATCCTGCATTTGCCATTGTTTTTTGTCTTGCCATACTACAACAAACTACTTTAGTTTTACAATCGGTTACTAAATCGGTAACAGAATACAGCTTAATATAGAGTGATTTTGTGATTATCGGTAAAACTTTACCGCCTCGATTACTTTCTTATCAAGTTCCTGTATTGCTTCATTGGGTACGGTCAAACCATCCCTTATTTTGCAAGCCTCATTTACAGCCTGTCTTAGGTCAAAGGCTTGTTTCTTGGATAGCTCGCCCCGTTTTTGTGCCTCGTTTATCTGCTCGATCATCTGGAGTTGCCCGCCTGCCTGTTCAATCAAAGAAAGCACCCCCATTTTGTAAAGTTGCTGTTTGCTTTTCATCGCTTGAAAGTTTAGTGATACATCATTTATTTTCTGGATAGCCTTGTATGTGTCTTTCCATCGGTTCAGTATATCAATATAAAAAGCCTCATCATAAAGCATTGCCCCTGTTACTTCATTGACTTTCAACTGTGAGGCTATTCTATTGGTGTATCTTTGCTCATACCTTAGTACGTTTCTGCCCTCATACAGTTCTGGTATAGGTTCTCTGTTGCTCTTTTGCTCCCTGTTTTTGTCATAGAAGCATAACCGCCCGCCTGTCTGACTATAATATACACCGTTAGGCTCTTGTAATCGGGTTGCATATTTCAATATACCCAAATGATTAAGATAAACTTCTGGCGGGTGTCTGGTAATGAAGTTCTGGGCTATATCCAGACGGGTAACGGTGGCTCTACTCATTGGTATATGCAAAGTATCTGATAGTTTTTCTATCGCCCTTTGAGTGTCGCCCCGTCCCAATGTCTGAAAGTTGTCGCCCAAGTACCACTTACACAACTGCCACCCTTGATTTTCATCTGGTATCTGTTGAGGCTTATTTTAAGCCCTTTGAGGCTTCCCGTTATTACTATCTCACCGTTGTATTTGTGTTCCCCTATATTCTCCAGATAGCAGGGTGTTTCAGCAAGGAAATCCACACCGCCTGCCTCGCTCTGGAGTAATCTAAAATTTACAGTGTCATACATAACGGTTACTGATTTGGTAACATAATACAGCTTAATATAGAGTAATCACGGCTTTTCTTGCTCGGTTACTGTTTTAGTAACCTGTTTTCTCAAATCGTTCATTTCCTCATCCAACCCACCATCTGCAAGGGTGTTATAAAGTTGGCTTCTGTTGTTTCTTTGCCCACGTGCTACAAACAACTCTATAACCGCCCCTGTCTGTATTCCACCGTTTATAAACTCTGTGTTTTGGTGAACAAACAAAAAAGCGTCTGTTGTTCCTTTCATATCCCCATACCAATAAGGCAAATTCAAGTCTGGATTATACACGCTGCTTATGTGTGCCGTTCTGGACAACGCTAAATCTGCCTTTCTTTCCTTTCCTGCTTTGGTGTGGGTATTATCACCGATATACAGAAACAAATCGCCCGCTTTATTTCTCAATGCTTCCAACGGATCATAACTACCTGTTGAAGCCGTGCAATCTATTCTTAATTTGCTCTTCTGGTTGGGCAATTTTTCAAAGCGGTAGTAATCTGTGAGTATCATAACCTATCTCCTTTCTTCATGCAAAAAGCCTGTGCCTGTTGCTCTATTTCTGTGGTGGTCGCTACTCGGTTGCTTTGCAGCCATTGTTCCAACTCCAGACGGTTGAAATAACACATTTTTCCCATCGGCTTAAAGTGAGGGATCTGCTGCCTCATTGTCAATTTATAGAGATAGCTTTTTGATACTCCCATATACTTTGCTGCCTCATCGCTTGTAAGCACTTCTTTAGTACAAAAGATTGTGTTTGCCGTTACAAGGTCGGCTACCTGTTTTAATTCCTCTGCCATAACTTCTATTTTTTAGAGGTCTGGGCTTCTGGGTAGAGGTGCAAGGCTCACCCGTCTTTGCCCGTTGTAAACTTCTGAATAGGCTTGCACTCGCTATCCATCTGACTACAAGGGCAAAGGTATAGGTAAAGGAAACAAAAAGCCCCTATATGATACCCACATAAGGCACATATAGGGGTGTAATGCTTGTAATTATCGGCTACTCAAATAATTTATCTACAATTTCATAACCATCTGGCAAAGTTCCTGTTTTTTGGTAGTCATTTTTTGCACCAGATAGCCCTTTTGCATTAAACAGGGTTTCAAAAGGCTTCCAACTTGTTTTTATTTTATCGCCATATTTTCCTTTCCCTAAATTCAGATGTTCACTTGCACGGTCGGCAAAGTAAGCTAACAGGCTTTTGATTTAAGCCATTTATAGTTGTTGTCACATAACCCCTTTTGTATAGCTTTTTGTATTAATGCTTTTGCTTTCTCTGTATTTAGCTCTTTTGGTATTGTGGCTTGTTTATTATATCGTTTTTCTTTCTTATGTGTGTTTGAATTGTTTGTTATTTCCTCTTTGTATTGTTCTATCCCGTTCATCTCTCCCAATATTCCATCATCTTGCAATCTATATATAAGATCCTTGTATTTTATCAGTTCGTCTAACAAAATAGCTTCATTATATAATCCAGCGTCTATAAACATTCTTCTTGTAGGTGTAATCATATCGGCAAAACCTATTTTCCCAAAGCATGATAATAAAACAGCTTTGTTTATCTCGTTACTGTAAGTTGTAACATTCTGATTTAATTCTTCTATAAAAGGTCTGCTTTCTCAGAAAACTCTTCCAGTGTGATAGATAGATGAGGTATAGGATTTTCTATAATCCCGTCTTTGTCAAGTACTGTAACTTCCTGTGTTGTATAACTTATCCACCCTGTAGCCTCATCTTTTTCTCCTACTTCTTCAACTGCTTTTTTTAGGGGTGCTATACCATAAAAAGTAGTCAACAAGTCGTTTGTATTCTTCTGCAAATGCTTTAGTATTATTTATTTCCATCGCTTAAAACCTTATTGGTGTAATGTAGTCTATAAAACTCCATGAAGCTTTAATATCTGTAAAATCCATTACCTTACAGTAGAAAGCAAACAAGTGTGCTTTTAAGGTTATCGGTGTCCCATCATATAGGCAAAAGTTAGCTAATCCAGCCTCTAAATATCTGTCAAGAAAAGGGTTATTATCTCCATATTGGTAACTTTTACTGAAATTCACCCATGCCCTTTCAGCTATTACACATATAGCAAAACTTCCTTTTTTCTCATTTATGTTGTTGCCGTTATAATATCTACAAAATTCCAATAGTTTTGCTTCTTTCATGTTCTCTATTAACTTGGTAAACTTGGCTAATCCCATAATATTTTTATATCACTATCGGCTTTCACATTTGCAGTTCCACATTTAGGACATTTGATTTCTACTTTGTTGCCTTTCCTGCCTTTCTCGGTGTTGTTTGCAATCTCAACCCCTTGTAAGCCTGTACCATCATATTGTAGCCATTCATAGCCACACATATTACATTTTATTTTCTTTGCTTTTCCCATAGTGTTTTACATTTTAAGTTCTGGTAAACTGTTTATTGCCGCCTCTTTAAGGCTATCAACTGCCCGTGTGTATTTCTCTGTGTGTTGTATGCTGCTGTGTCCTAAAAGACTTGCTACTGTCTTTATATTAGCCCCGTTGTTAAGGATATTCACGCAAAGGAATGCCGCCCACAATGCCACGTTATATGCTTGGTTATTCCAGCCTTTGCCGTCCAATGTCTTAGGGCTTTAAGGCACATTTCTTGGCTTGGTAGCTTGAATATCTTTTCATCTGGGCTATTTGTTGAGGCTGTACCAATCAAAGCCAATAAGCCATCATTTAGGGTATATTCACATAACTTTTGCTACTGTGTCCCTGTGTTTTCTTCTGGTTGAATGTTAGTACTCTGTTTGAATAGTCCACGTTGGCAAAGGTCAAATCTTTAATATCACAAAATCTTATGCCTGTGTACAAGGTAAAGATAAAAGCCCGCCTTGTTTCTGGGTTCTGCCCTTTGTAGGTGGTGGCTATAAGCTGTTGCATTTCCTCTATTGAAAGTATATCTTTCTTTAGTGCTTCCTCATCAGCCTTGCAAACTATATCCTCACAGGGATTTTTCCTTAGAATGTCTTTCTTTACAGCCGCTTTTACTATCTTTTTCCATCGCTTCCAATGTGTCAAAGCTCCCTCGCCTTTGCTAATGCTTTGCAGATATTCTACAAAGTGTTCCATCATGTCGGGGGTTAGTTTTTCAGGGGAAATGTTGTTTTTGTATAGTGGGTACTCCAAAGCAATGAAATCAGTAAACCGCTTCTGGGCGGCTTTAATCATACGTTTGTCCCCTTTGGTATATTCATCATAGTAAGACTGAATGAAATCAAAGAAATTAACCTCTTTTGCTTTTAGCCTGTAGCCCAATGTGCCGTCTTTTAGTTCCTGTTCCCGTTCATGCCTTATCTCCTTTGCAAGTTGTAGCGTTTCTTTGTTCTGCTGTCTTTCAAGTGGTGTTCTGGGTGCTTGCCATAAGTAGAGTTTTTAAAGCCTCTCTTTTACGTTCTTTTCTTCGCTACTTCTTTATCCTTAGCCTCATCATAGACCATTCTATAACCCAAATAGTAGTCCAGAAAAAGGCTTTCCCTGCCATCTGATAAAATTTTTGCCCCCAATTTAGGGTTATCTGTATCATCGGTGCTAATGATATAGGTATTATCAGACCTTATTTCTTTCTTTGCTGCCATAACTTATTTGCTCTTTATTTCCTTTGATTGCAAATATAGTTATTTATTTTATTCTGGGTAGCCAAAGGGTAGCCAAAAACAACACAATATATGCCTTTTTATGAAAGCAAAAGAAAATATAGTTTTCTAAATATTATTGTAAATCAGCTATTTATATTCACTTGTTGTCCTTTTGTTTTCTCTTAAAATCTGGGTAATGTACCCGCTTCGAGTACTCTAAGGGACAAATCGTTATTTTGACGGTTTGTCTCTTTTTTTATACCATTGCAAATGGTTGGATATGAATACTTTAACTCAAAGAAAGAATTGATGCTGATAGGTTCAATATGCTCATTATTTTTGTCATAGTAAAATCCGTTCGGGAATACTAACTTTTGAAGTTTTCTTTTCCCTTCTAATCCTTGTAACTCCCATAGCATGAATAGGTTACGTCTCATTGAAAAGGCATAATCTATGAACTTATCGAGGTTCAATATTTCAGTATTATATTTCATGTACTCAATGTTTAAATCCTTAATTTCTTGTTCCAATCTTGTTATAACTTTCTCAAAAATGCTTTGTCTCTTTGTGTCTGAACAAAGAGTGTAGTTTGTTTCTACCTGTTCTAATTCTTTTTCTTTCTTTTTAATATTAGCACGTATTGATATGGCTGTATCTTTGTTCTCTCTATTCATATTATCAAATACCATTTTTAACTGGAGTTTAAGTAATTCAGTTACTTTATCTGATAATATATATTTGCTCAGTTCATCCTCAAAAGATTCGTGTACTTTCTTAGTAGAACTATTGTATTTGCATCCTTTACGGCTACAGACATAATATCCTATATCTGTTCTACCGAATTTCTTTCTCATTTTTGTCGATATACTTGCGGTAAGATTATTGCCACAGCAGGGACACTTTATTGTACCTATTAGTGGAGCATATTCTTTATCTATCTTTTGTTCATATCCACTATGATTTTTTGATAATTCATTATTAACCTTCAAGAATATTTCTTTAGATACCAAAGGGGGATGATTTCCTTGTACTATTTCTCCTTGTAAGAACTTATGAGCCATAAAACCACAATAGAAGGATTCTTGAATACCTCTGATAATTTTTGCTTGCAGATTATCAGTCCTTCTTTTGCTAATTTTATTCTTATTTCTTCATTGCTTAATTTGTTATTGGCTTTCCATAAGAAAGCCTTTCTCAATAATTTCCCTTCTTCATTGATTGTAATAATCTGTTCTTTCTTCGTTGTCTTTTGGTCGTAGCCTCGTGGCGCTTTTCCTATCCAACGTCCTTTCAACAAGGCTTTTATACTATTCTCAATAGTTGTAGCCTCTTTTCATCATTCTGAAATCTTGCATTAGCAAGTTCCATGAGCTGCATATATTTTCCAACGGCTGTACGTGGGTCATAACTTGATGTAGCTGAAACTACATAAGCTCCTCTTGCTTCTACTTCTTCGATAATGGTTGTACTGCCAGTTCTACTAAATCTTGAAGTGCTGAATACAATAACAACATCTACTTTTCTGTGTACTTCCCTTTCTTGTTAGACCTTTTAATAAAGTCCAACATACGATTAAATTCTTTTTCTCTCTTTATCGCTTTTTGCAGATTCATAAGTTCCACCAAATTCAGCCACTACAGTGTATGAATGTGATTGTGCATATTCCCTACATTTGTCTTGCTGGACTTCCAGACTTTGTCCGTCCACTTGTTCACTGCTACTAACACGAGTGTAGATAATAGCATTTCCACCTTTTATTTCTTCTTTTTCCTTTTGACCTTTTGCGAAGGATTTTAATTCTAATGTATCATTCATATAGTTAGAATTTAATTATTACTCAATAATTGGTATTTTTTATATGTAGCAAAGCAAGATACAGAATAATCATATAGTGTGTCTATGATTAATAATGCTTCTTTATCACTTATATTATGAAAATCCCTATTTTCTTTAATTGTGGATATACTTAACTTCGTCATGTAAATTTCTGTATTTTAGTTGTATATTCACTAATAAAAATGAATATAGCAGGTTTATTTAAC
>ENA-OQAN01000445-OQAN01000445.1-human-gut-metagenome-genome-assembly--contig:-NODE-445-length-22353-cov-2.478044_pt1 | contig 22353 bp, 27 predicted proteins | sample MGYA00242735_ERZ504527 | MGnify/ENA primary metagenome ERZ504527 (study PRJEB26092, sample SAMD00036230) | human gut metagenome | host: Homo sapiens | study: EMG produced TPA metagenomics assembly of... | reverse complement strand
CCAGACCCGACCCCCACCGCCAACTCCTGACCCGACCCCCACGCCGGATCCGACGCCCACCCCGACACCGCAACCTTCCGATCCTTCGGCAGGATGCCGCCTCTATCACCCCTCCCCCGCGCAGGCACAGGCCTACGCGGCCGGAGCCGCGGCGCAATATGGCTGGACCGGGCAAAACTGGACCGATCTGGTGAAACTGTGGACGCGTGAATCGAGCTGGCTGTGGTATGCGGAAAACGCATCTTCCGGAGCTACGGCATCCCGCAGTCGCTTCCTGGCAGCAAAATGGCGGCATTCGGCGCAAACTGGCGTGACGATGCGGCCGTGCAGATCGACTGGGGCCTGAGCTACATCGCGCAACGCTACGGCAGCCCGTCGAAGGCATGGGAGCATTCCGAGCAGGTCGGATGGTATTAAACAACGCCGATCGCAACAATACGCAAACGCAACAGCGCACACTTTTCATACCAGTTGAACGGATAATGAGGTAATGACAGAACACGCGAACGAAACCAACGCAACCGACGAAACCGCGCAAGGCCGCCTGTTGGGGGCTGCCGACATTCGGCGTATCGCGGCCGAGGCCGGTATCAGCCCGACGAAAAAATTCGGGCAGAATTTCGTAATCGACCCGGGCACGGTTCGTCGTATCGTGCGCGAGGCAGGTGTGACCGCCGACGATCATGTGCTGGAAGTCGGACCTGGACTCGGTTCACTGACATTGGCGATTTTGGAAACCGGCGCCACGATGACCGCCGTGGAGATCGACCCGCCCGTTGCGGAACGACTGCCCGGCACCATCGCCGAATTCATGCCGGATGCGGTGGATCGTTTCCGCGTGGTCAATCGCGATGCGTTGACCGTGACGCCGGAAAATCTGCCTGATTTCCAAAATGATGATTCGTTTACACTGGTCGCCAATCTGCCATACAACGTGGCCACGCCGATTCTGCTGACCTTGCTGGAACGTTTCGACAATCTCGGCACGTTCCTCGTGATGGTGCAGAAGGAAGTCGCGGACCGACTGAGCGAAAAGCCCGGTTCAAAGATCTACGGCACTCCAAGCGTGAAGCTCGCTTGGTATGGTACCGCGGAACGTGTGGGCATTATCGGGCGCAATGTGTTCTGGCCGGCACCGAATGTGGATTCCGCGCTGGTGCTGTTCAAACGATATGAGGGCGGGCACACGCCTTCGGCCAACAATCCCGACGGTTCCGTAGTGGACCGCGAAAACGTGTTCCGTCTTATCGACGCCGCATTCGGCCAGAGGCGCAAAACCCTGCATGCCGCGTTGAAGAAGATCGTGCCCTCCGAAGCGTTCGAGCAGGCGGGCATCGATCCGACGCGCCGTGGCGAAACGCTTGCCATCGACGAATTCGTGGCATTGGCACGAGCCGTGGGCGAGGTGTCGCAAGCATGAGCGACACCAACACCGCAATCAACACGGTCAGCGTGGACTGCCCGGCGAAAACGAATCTGACCCTGCACGTAGGCAGGCCACGCAGCGAATGGGGTGGCCGACACGAGCTCGACACCATCTACTGCGCCGTCGGCGTGTACGACACCGTCACCACCAGTCGCAAAAAGCCCGGATCCGGTTTCTCCCTGAATCTTGAAGGTGCCTATCTTGGCGATCTGGCCTCCTCCGGCAGCGACATGCGACGCAACCATGCCGTGCTCGCCCTGTTCGCCATGGCCGAAGCGAGCGGCCATGAACCGGATGTGGCGTTGAACATCGAAAAACGCATTCCCGTTGGCGCGGGCATGGCAGGAGGTTCCGCGGATGCGGCCGCCACGATTCTGGCATTGAACACGCTATGGAATCTTGATTGGTCCATTGAACGGTTGCAACAGGTTGCCGCCACATTGGGCGCGGATATGCCGTTCTGCCTGACCGGAGGCTATGCGCGAGGCACCGGCTTCGGCGAGCAGATCGAACAACTCAGCGAAAACAGCGACGCCGTGCTGGAACTGACGGATCAGGCTTTGCAGGCCGTCTGCTGGTCGGCGCGTATCAGGCGGAACTGCGCACGCCGGAAGTGTATGCCATGTTCGACCAAATCGGCGCCGGCGCAACCGACAACAATCATCTGCAACAGGCGTCGATCTCACTGCATCCACGCAGCGGACAGGCGATCGACGAAGCGTTGCAGGCAGGCGCCAAGCAGGCGTTCGTCTCCGGATCCGGCCCTTCCGTAATCGCATTCGTGCCAACCGACGATGCGGCACGCGCCGTGCAGTCGGCATGGCAACAAAGCCGTTGCGTCGACCGCATCATCGCCACCAAGGCACCGGCCCATCCGATTGTGCATATCATCGCGTAACAGTAAGGTTGAAGTCAACCGATTTTTGGAGAAGGACTCGTACATGACTCAGGCTAACGACGAGCGCGCCGCGCGCAAACAGTACATTCGCCGCCGTCAAAAGGTGGTGTTCACCATCACCGGCACCATTTTGACGATCGCATTGGTGATTTCCCTGCTGTTCTTCTTCCATGTTGGAGGATTGGGCAATGTCAAGTCGGCCGCGGTACAGCCGAATTACGGCCAGCAGGCCCCTTGCGCAGCACAGGAACAGGACGGCAGCAAAGGCAAGTACGTGGAAAACCGCAACATCACCGTGCGCGTGCTCAACGGCACTGAATTCGCCGGCTTCGCGCAAGCCGTCAGCAGCGCGTTGCAGAACCGCGAGTTCAACACCCAGCAGCCGGCAACTACACCAGCTCCAAAGTGGAACGCACGATGATCATCTTCGGCAAGAACGCCATCAATCAGGCGTACACGGTGAACAGCAACTTCACCGACGCGACGATGGTGATGGACGATCGTGAGGATATGCTGATCGACGTTGTGGTTGGCGCGACTTTCGACAATCTGCAGAATCAGAAGAAGGTGCCGACCGCCGGCAAGGAGATCGACAGCTTCGAGGGATGCGTTACCGTCGACAAGATGACCGACGTACAGAAGGCCCCCGAACACGACGCCGTGTGATTTGCAGATTTTTTGATTTGCAGATTTTCGGATTGACCTCACGATTTCGATTTTTCACTGAAAATCAAGATCGTGAGGTCAATTCTTATATTCGTGGGTTAAAGCGCGGGCGAAATCCTCCAGAGAATACCCCCGAAACCGCACTTTTCGGAACCGACTGACCTCACGATTCTATTTTTGCCCGAAAAAATCGAATCGTGCGGTCATAGAATCCAAATCGTGAGGTCAGCAAGCAGACTACTCGGCCTGCTGTTCCTCATACCAACGGTTCAACTCGGCAACAGCGACATCACGCTCGACCGGGCCGTTATCGAGGCGATATTCCAGCATGTGCTTGTACGCCTTGCCAACCAGCGGTCCCGGGTCAATGCCGAGCAGCTGCATGATTTCGTCACCGTTCAGATCAGGGCGGATCGCGTCGAAATCCTCCTTCTCCTTCAGATCGCGCACGCGCTGTTCCATCTCGTCCATCGCCGACGAGAACACCATGGCCTTGCGCTTGTTCTGCGTGGTCGCGTCGGCACGCGTAAGGCGGTTCAGGCGCTCATACAGCGGACCCGCATCCTTGACGTAACGGCGGACCGCGGAATCCGTCCACGGCTCCTCCACGTAGCCGTGGAAGCGCAAGTGCAGATTGACCAGCTCGCTGACGTCCTCGACCATATGATGGTCGAAATGCAATGCCTTAAGGCGCTTGCGGGTCATTTTCGCGCCGACCGCATCATGATGATGGAAGCTCACCTTGCCACCCGATTCGAAACGACGCGTCTTCGGCTTGCCGATATCGTGCATCAGCGCGGCCAAACGCAACGTCAGATCCGGTGCCGGCACAGGGCCGTCCGGGCCGGTTTCGAGGGCAACCGCACGATCAATGACGATCATGGTGTGCTCGAACACGTCCTTATGACGATGATGTTCGTCGATTTCGAGCTGCAATGCCGGAATTTCCGGGAAGACGATATCGGCAAGACCGGAATCGACCAGCGCCTCGATACCTGCGCGCGGGCGATCGGACAGCAGCATTTTGACCAGTTCGTCGCGTACGCGCTCAGCGGAAACGATTTCAATGCGATCGACCATGTCGGTCAGCGCTTCAGCGGTTTCCGGTTCGATACGGAAGCCAGTTGCGCCACGAAACGTACGGCGCGCATCATGCGCAGCGGATCGTCGTCAAACGACTGGCGAGGATCGACCGGCGTGCGCAACACGCCCTTGGCCAAATCGTTCGCGCCGCCGAACGGATCGACGAATTCCAATTCCGGCACACGCAACGCCATGGCATTCACCGTGAAATCACGGCGGGAAAGATCGCCTTCCAGCGTGTCGCCATAATTGACTTCCGGCTTGCGCGAGTCGGGGTCATACGTGTCGGAACGGTAGGTCGTTACCTCAACCTGCACTTCCGTGCCATCCTCACGCCTGCGCATGGCGCCCAACGTGCCGAATTTACGGCCCATATCCCAAAAGCCATCGCGCCCGAAACGGCGCAAAATGTGTTCAAACTGCTCAGGACGCGCCGATGTGCAAAAATCCAAATCATGCGATTTACGATGCAACAGCAGGTCTCGAACGGGACCTCCCACCAACGCCAATTCATAGCCTTCCGCGGCGAACATACGCCTAATTCAATGGCTCTGGCCACACTTCGAAGTTCACGCCATCCCTTTCCGGCACCACAAGTTTCTGCCTTACCAGCATACCGTTACCCCACCTGCACACAGAATTGAGTATGGTTGGAATCATGATTACGCCCGCAGACCTTGCACGCATGCTTGCCCATGCTGCGGACGACCATGCCCAAAATCCGATGGAACCGGACAAACTGCTGTACACATCGCAGTCCGTTTCCTTGCGGCAAGAGACCATCATCACGCCCAACGCACCCACCCCAGCAATGATGCCGCAGCGGCGCGCCACGGACGGTCCGACCACGTTCGCCTCGCTCGACGCGCAGGAACTGCCGGTAGTGCGCGAATATTCGGCGGGAGGTCTCGTATTCGACGACAAGGGCCGTGTGGCGATCATCGCACGCCACTCGCGTAGCGGACATTTGGAATGGTGCCTGCCGAAAGGTCATATCGAAAAAGGCGAAACACCGCAGCAAACCGCCGTTCGCGAAGTTCACGAGGAAACAGGAATCCTAGGTGAAGTGGTCGATTCCATCGCCACCATCGACTACTGGTTCACCGGAACCAGCCAGCGCGTGCACAAGCTGGTGCATCATTTCGCATTGCGTCAGATCGGCGGCGAGTTGACGGTGGAAGGCGACCCGGATCATGAGGCGGAAGACGCGATTTGGGTGGATTTTGCTGATTTGGACGACGTTCTCAGCTACCCGAACGAACGAAAGATAGCATGGTTGTACGCAAGGAAACTCAACAGACAGGCGTGAAGGTGAATCAACCCGCACAACGGAACGTTCCGCACGGCATGCGTGCGCTTTCGGCAATCCTCGCCATGGTTATGACCATGGCGTTGATGTTGTTATACGCACCTGTGCCGAAAGCCGAAGCCGAAGAAACACAGGAATCGCAATCCGGCACCATGCTGTCGATCGACTCCTCCACCGCCGTGCTGACCGACACTTCCGGCTATCATTTGAGCGCGACGGTGACCAACACCACCGATCAGGAAATCCCTTCAGGCACGCTCACCCTTGCCATGAACGCCTTCTACACGTTCGTGTCGCGCAACGATATCCAGGAATGGTCGGAAGGCATCGGGCAGATTCCCACGCCCAATATCGTTGGGCAGAGCGAGGTTCCCGCGCTTCAACCGGGAGCTTCGGCGAACGTGCACATCGACGCGGACTCGAATCAGGAGACGCTGGCGTCCGTCAACTCCTGGGGGCCGAAACCGGTCACGCTCAGTTATGAGGCCAATGGCGTTCAACAAGACGAAGCGCACACTTTCGCAACACGGACCGGAGCTGGAATCAATACCCCCGACACGCCCGCGATGAATATCACCATCGTGCAGCCGCTCGAAGCGCAAGGATGGACCACCGACAACACCATGCTGGAACAGCTCGTCAACAAAGGTGGCGTCACCTCCGCGGAACTCTCGAAAATCGCCGTTCCCGGCAAAGAAGACGAGGCACGACTCAAGTCGCTGGAACAGACGTTCACCAAGCATGACAAACTGCAGGTGGTGGCCGATCCAACCTATCTGAAGGCGATGCCGATGCCGACGCAAGTCGACGGCATCACGCAACCGGCCCTGTTCGACATCACCGCCTATTCCGCGCTGAACGACAGCAAAACCTATGATTCGGCAGGCGTCGGCACCTCGCAATGGAACGCCGAACAGGCCTTGAAAAACTATCAATCGGCGTTGGGTGACCCGAACGCGAGTATGACACGTATGCATGGCAGGGCACCGGCAATTGGACCGCCGACGCGCTGGCGAAAGCCAAGCAGCAGGGGTACGACACCGTCATCGCCACGCATGATTTCGAAGAGGATGATGCGGCCACCGCGGAAACCGGCAAGACCGTAGTAACCACCGACGCCGGCGACATCACCGTACTGACCGCGCAAAGCGTGCTTTCCAACCTTGCACAAGGCAAGGCGACCAGTGCCGACGCCGAAGCGGACGGCGAGGGAACAACGGCCGGGCGTCTCGCGCGATTCGTCGCGCAAAGCGCGTTCTACCAGATGGAGCAGCCGTATTCGGAACGCAATCTGCTGGTCTGCCTGAACGGCAACTCTGATCCGGCCGTCGTGGACGCACTGATGACGGACGTCGAACAATCGCCATGGCTGAACATCACCGATCTGAACACGCTCAACAACGCCGACCCCGCCTTGAGCGGCGACGATGCAGCCGCGATCGTGCCGCAATCCGACGGAATCAATGATGCGACGCAAGCCAATCTCAGGCAGACGCTCAACACACTGGCAGCCTCGACAAACGACATCAAACGATTCAACGCATCCATCCTCACCGACGTCGCCGACGATGCCAAGCAGGCCCCCGCAGGCCTCAAAGCGTGGCGCAGGCAGCTCGTCAACGCGCACGGCATCATGGCCCTGCACGCGCTAGGCGGCGAAAATCCAGCCGGAAGCACCATGGTGGAAGGAGCCGGGCAACTGGCGTCCCTGCTCATCAACGGCGTGGCCATCACACCGACGGAAAACGTCAACGTGGTCAGCGAAACCGCGCAAATGCCCGTTACCATCAGCAACAGCCACCCCTATCCGGTCACGGTAAAAGTCTCATCATTGACCAACTCCATGCAGATCGTCACTTCGCGTTTCGACACCGTGGAAGTGCCCGCGCACGGCGAAGCCCAAGTGGCGTTCATTATCCGCGTGGCCACCTCCGGCACCGCGGACGCCACGCTCAGCCTGCAGGACAGGCAGGGCATCACATTCGGAGCGACACAAACCACCCACATCACCAGCGCATTGCAGATCAGCGACAAAACCGGCTTCATCATCATCGGCATCGCGTGCTGCTTGGAGCTTTGGGACTGTGGCGCCAATTCCACCGTAAGAAGGATCCAGACGAATGAGTTCTTCCGTTGGCCGTAATTCACTGATCATGGCTCCGGCACCGCGGCCTCGCGCGTGACCGGGCAAATCCGTACCATTCTGCTCGCTTGGGCTTTAGGCACCACCGGCTATGCGGCGAACGCTACCAAGCCGGATCCATGATTCCGCAGGTGATCTACACCTTGGTTTCCGGAGGTATTTTCAACGCCGTGCTCGTGCCGCAGATCGTACGCACGTTGAAGGCAAAAGACGCCGAAACCAAACTCAACAAGCTCATCACGCTTGCCATCACCATGCTGTTGGCGGTGACGATCCTGATGGCCTATGCACGCCGCTGCTCACCAAGCTGTATGTGAACGGTAGCCCCGAAACCATGGCGTTGGCGACCTCATTCACCCTGTGGTGCATGCCGCAGATCTTCTTCTACGGCCTATATACGGTGGTCGGCCAGATTCTCGCGGCCAAAGACCATTTCACCGCGTATGCGTGGAGTTCCGTGGGTGCGAACATCATCAGCTGCATCGGCTTCGGCACGTTCATCGCGCTATTCGGCCGTGCCACCGAGCATCCGCTTGATTTTTGGACCGCCGACAAAATCGCCCTGACCGCAGGCACGTGGACGTTGGGCGTGGCATTCCAGGCGCTGGTACTGTTCATTCCACTGACCAAAATCGGATTGAAATACCGCCCCATCTTCGGCCTTCGTGGCATTGGATTGCGTTCCATGGGACCGGTCGCGGCTTGGAGTGTCGGCATTGTCGTAATCGACCAGCTCGCCAATATCGTAATCACGCGTACCTCCACTAACGCGCCGATGCTCGCGCAGCAGCAGTTCGGCATCAATCCGCTCGACGTGGCCGGCAATGCTTCATACCAGAACGCGTACACGATTTACATGTTGCCGTATTCGCTGATTGCCGTTTCGCTGGCAACCGCGATTTTCCCGAAAATATCCCGTGCGGTCGCCGATCATAATATCGCCGAAGCGCGCATCGATCTCAGCCAGGCGCTGCGCAATATGGGTGTGATCATGTGCTATTTCGCGGTCGCTTTCGTGGTGATGCCCGTTCCGATCATTCTCGCGTTGCTGCCGTCTGTGAGCGTCAGAGAGGCGATTCTTATGGCGGGACCGTTGGTCACGCTTGGCGTGGGACTTCCGTTCGCCAGCGCGTATCTGATTATCCAGCGCACGTTCTATGCATTCGAAGACGGCAAATCGCCGTTCATTTTCATGCTGTTCGCCATGGGCATTCAAGCGGTAAGCGTGATCATCGGCGCGAAACTACTCCCCCCTACCGAATGGACGACAATGATCGGCATGGTAGGAGCCATGAGCTACATACTGCCGATCCCCATCCTGTATGCCATGCTGCGCAAACGATTCGAAAACAATATCGACGGTCCGCGCATAGCCATCTCGTATCTGAAATCGATTGGCGCGGCAGTAGCTACCATGTTCATCGGCGTGACGGTACGTGACAGCGTCTACCAGCTTGTCGGCGCCCAAATCGGAGCGGTGGACGGTCATATGAACTGGATTCAGGCAGTGGCGTGTGCCGCACTGCTGGCCATAGTGGCCTTCATCGTTTACGTAGCATGTTGCGGCTGCTACGTTCCGAGGAATTCAAGGAGGCGATCGCACTGATTTCCTCACGTATTCCCGGACTTCGCAAGCCGACCAGCCCCAACGATAGACTGGAACAGGACGACGCCGAAAACGGCGAGTGACCATAGGCAGAACAAACGTTTACAAAAAGTTGAAGGAACCCATGAAACCTCAGCTGGGAGATACCATCAGCAATCGCTACGTGCTCGTTTCGCCATTGCGCGAAGAAACCGGACTGCAGGTCTGGAAGGCCAGCGACCATGTGCTCGCACGGGATTGCCAGCTGTTTATTGTCAGCAGCAGCAAGGCATTGCAGGAAGTCAACGCAACCGCTTCCATGCTGGCTATTTCGCATGATTCCCACTTCACGAAAGTGCTGCAGCTCCAGCATGCCGGCCAGGTCGCGCTGGTGGTGACGCAGCTTGACGAAGGCATGACCTCAGTGAATATCTTGCGCTGAACGCCAACCAGCCGTTGAGCTATACAGCCATGCGCTCCATCATTGGCGAAGTCATCGAATCATTGCATGCGCTGCAAAAAGACAATCTCACGCATTTCTCCATCAGCACCGACACGGTGCGACTGACCCGTTCCGGCATTCAGATCGCAGATGCTCCAGTGAGCATCATGCTTGCCGACACTTCCCGCGCGCAGGCTTTGGAAAATCGGGAACAGCTTGCGATCCGTCAAATCTCAGCGCTGTTGTACGCTATGCTGATCCGACGCCGTCCACGCTGTCGACGGATTTCCGTCTTGAAGCGCTCGCGCCGACCACGCCGATGGAATTCCGCGTGATCTGCAAGCGCGGTCTCGAACTTGAAGAGGACGACGGCTTCCCCACCGTTCCGATGGCAACCATTGCGGAATTGGAAGCGTTGCTTGGCGAGTATCAACCGCTGTCATCGTTGGGAAGCATGGATATCACGTTGCCTTCCATGGATTCGGAATGCTCAATCGCCAATGTTCCGTTACTGCAGATTCTTGAGAAGGATGTGCTCCCGCTGCCGGATACGCTGGCAGCGGCTGGAAGCATTCCGGAAATGACGTTCACGGCTCCCGAACCGCATAACGATTTTTCCGATGGCAAGGAGGCTTTGGCGAAAAGCGTCGCGGCCACCAGTGGAGCGGTGAAATCGTTGTGGAGCAGCGGCCGTGAACTGCTGAGCGAAGAAGACATCGATGGCGTGACCGACACCAGCGATTCTCCCTTCTCCTTCCCCATCAGGTTTCCGTACCGGCCGATGGCATGTCATCCGACGATTCCCAGTTGGAAAAAACCGGTCGCATTCCAGTAATCGGCGCGGATGGTCAGGTCATTCAGCCCGGCGAGGAGTCCGCCCGTGCGTTGAAAGCAGAGCAGGAGGCGATCGATGCCGCGTATGCCGCCGGTCGAGCCGCGGTTCCGCCGAGCTTCACGCCGAAGAATCCTTCTTCCGCTTCGGCGAATACTGACGTTGCCGACGCGAAACTGTTTGGCAAGCTGAAAACGAAGGTCGTTGCGATTATCGTGGCGGTCATCGTTGTTGCGGTTGCGCTTGGGTTTGCAGTTCATGGGTTGATGCAGCCTTCAGATTCGGTTACGACTGATTCAAAAGGACCATGGCCGGAAATAGATCTTGACGAAGTGCCGTTCGGCGAGGGAGATCAGTCGGATGCGAATTCCGCGGATTCTTCCAATTCCGATACGTCCGGCAATACCGATTCGTCCAATTCCAAGGATTCTTCCGATGCTTCCGCCAATACGCCGGCATCCGGCGAGTCTACGGCGTCCAAGCAACCCAAGAAAACCGAGGACAAGGTCGTGACCGCCGATAAGCAGTCGAAGAAAGTGCCGGATCCGAAGCAGCCGGAAAACACGACCGCGTACGAAATCGACAATCGTCAATTCCTGTCGAATCCTGACGGACAGCAGGGCTACGGATATTACGTGCATCTGAGCCAGCCGCAGAAGGCGTATCGCATGGTCATCAAAATTCGTTCTTCCGGTGGTCAGGGATATATTCGCGTGAATGCGACAAACAGCCCGTCCCAAGGCGAACAGGTGGCGCAGTTCGAGTTTGACGCTTCCGGCACGACCGACATCAAGTTCGACAAGGCCGTGGAAACGCAGGACATCATGCTGTGGGTTCCATTGATAGCCTGCCGGGCAACCAGCTGTACATCGAAAGCATTCAAGTGTTCTGATCGTCAGCACATCGCAATATCCGATTACTTCTGAAGATTGCGATACGAAAGAGCCTGCCATGCGTCACCTCACGTATGGCAGGCTCTTTTCGTATTTATTTTTGGAATATGGTCGTAGTCGAAAAGCGATGGAACTTGGCTCAAGAATCGACAACCAGCTTTTCGCCATTTTTATCACTCTGATGTCAGAACTCTAATGTCAGATTCGGGAGCGTGCTCGCGGATGATTTTATGCTGCGCGACGGCTATCCCCGTCTCTACAGTTCCGAAATGCCGCTTGAACTCTTCTTTTCGTCATATCTCAGCACATATGTCGAGCGAGACGTGGCCGGTTATCTCAATGTGCGAAACGTGACCGCTTTCCACAAATTCCTGCGTCTTTGCGCTCTGAGCGGCGCTTTGTGGCGGCTCGCGTGGAATCAAGTTTTCAAGCCAAAGACGAGCAGGTATATTCCGCCGCAGACTGGCTGACGCACTGAAACGTCTATCCCAGCATTAGTCTGACCCATGATCTGGTTTGGCTGACCTCATGATTGTGATCTGGCGACCTCACGATCTGCGATTTTCCCACGATTTTGATTGGCTGACCTCACGATTTCAATCGGGGACACTCTTTTCCAGATCGTGAGGTCGCCAAAACAAAATCATGAGGCCAGATAGAAGAAATCGTGCGGTCAACTGACAAATCATGCGGTCGCTCACATAATCCCGTCCGCACAACCCGCACCTAAAACCGATTACCAGAGTCACACGGACGGAATCGCAGCTACCGCCAGCACACCCCTTACTCCGGCCAGGATTCGAAGAGGGTGAGGAGCGTTTCAACGTTGGTGTCGCTCCAGCTGTCGATTCTGGGACCAGCATACGTACTGTTGTATGGCTGATCGAACACGACCACATGCTGCCCTGCCTCACGCAAAGTTTCGATATTCGCCGGCGAATCGTCAATATGAATCGTGGCCTGCATACTGTCTTTCAGCCCAGTAAAGCACAGACTCATGTACGGAATGCGGTTGCTGTCCAGCCATTGCGCGGTGTCGGAAACGACCATCTGATGCTGGCCGGACACGAACAGCCGGTGCGTGACAATGCGAATGTACACGTGCTCATTCGCCAATCGCTGCAATGCCTGCGCGACCCCCGGAAGCGGCTTCATCGTCGCATACAGATGCTCACGCTCCGCGGCTTTGTGCGTTTCGATGTAATCGTCGAGCGTCTCGAACGGCCATCCGTCCTCGCGCGTGAGATTGTAATGCGCGGTCTGCAGCGCACGTTCCGGCACGTCAATGCCCTGCCGCTGCAGGTAATCGCGGATCGCGCCCTTGTAATCCGCGCAAACGCCGTCCAAATCGAGATTGAGCACGCGATATCCCTGCACGCCCACGCGCTGGCTCTCATATTGTTCAGGAATAGTCGCCATATCACGTTCCTTTCTTATGCCCGACACCAATCAGCCTGTCGAACAGCCACATCAATCAGCCCAGCCCAATCAGCCCGATATCAATCAATGTAACCTGACATTCGCCGGCAACAAGCGCAAATACTCCCGCAAATAAGGAAGATAGAAAATGGATAGAACAATGCCGACCTTGCGAAAAGTCTTACGGGAGAACGATTTTGAGACTTTCATAGAAAAGATAGAAAAGATAGAAAATCTGAAGATCGCGCCGCTTCTTTTTGCAACGGCAATACTGCCCTGCAATCGACGATTGATGTTCATCACAGCATCGTTACGTTTATTTCAAGATTAGCCGATGAAAATACAAAAGAATCGACGATCGTTGCATGACATCGACGGTTGAGCCTGCCTATGATGAAGGCACAACAGAACAAAGAGACACGATGCGGCAGGAACCGGAGAGAAAACCGGAGCCGCACCCCACACGCGGGGAAACGGCAACGCCACCCGCGCTGAACATAACCGAACAACAACAGACTTACGGCAGCGGCCAGAGGAAAGAACAGAAAACAAGAACGCCGCCAAGCCGAACGAAAGGAAACATCATGAAGAACAACACTTTCAACCAGGTCATCAACGCCAACCTCGCTTCCGTCGATCCGGGCTTCGGCCAGTTCGCACTCGCCAAGGCAAGCGCCGACCTGTTCAAGAAGGTCATCAACAAGTGATCCAAGGCCCGCGCAGGCAGGCGTCACGATTTGCAACCAAAGGGCTTGCGTTCCGCATGGGACGCAGGCCCTTTTCGTGCGTTCCGCTCAAACACCGCCAAGAATTCGACCGCCACGCATGCAGCCGCCGCCACCAGCAACTGCACACGCAACCACACATGCAACCACACACAACAGCTTGTGTTTCACGTGAAACACAAGCCACTTTCACGCGCAACGGAAAAGCCACAACGACACAACGGCAATCACAACGTAACTGAACGCGGCACAATCTTCGGCGCAACCACATCACAATCGCAGCAGTCACGTCAGTATGGCAGCAAGCACCACAAGCCAATATCAGCCAGCCTGCCCCCTTACGCAATCAAGAAGCTCTCTCTCACCCGCATCAAGATGGGCGAACAGCGCCTTCTTCGCTTGCCTGTAATCCTTCGCGACCAGCAATTGAGCGATATTGACATGCTCCTGCCCGGAAACCATATCCTCCCGGGGATCCTCGATTTGAGCCAAAGCCAAGCTGAGCTTGCGAAGCAAACCCTTGTACTGGTCGGTCACCAACGAGGAACCGATACAAGCGACAATGGCCGTATGGCACCGCCATTCCGCCTCAACCACGTCATAGGCGTTCCCGTGATTCAACATCTCGCATAACGACGTGGCGGAATCGGATATTTCCTTCAGCTGCCCTTCCGTCGCATGCTTGGCATGATTAATGCCGGACCCTTCGTAAAATCGCCTCGCATAATATACGTCGCGAATCTCCTCTTCCGTCAACGTGCGAAAACGCAATGTACGAGTGCCCGGATCCCTGGAAAGAAAACCATCTTCCTCAAGCCTGACCAACGCTTCACGCGTCGTGCTCCGCGATACGTTGTACCGCGTCTTCACATCCTCCTCCACAAAAGCCGTACCGGCGGATACTGCCCGGTAATGAGCTCATGTTGAATCGTGGAAACCAATTGATCGACCAAAGATGTCCGTTTCAAAGGCATTCCCTCACCCGCCATCGCTATCCCCTTCCAACAGCCAAAGTCTCGGCTCTAACGCAAAGAGCCCATGCACACATCAAGGCTATGAAAACAAACCCGACAGGCACCAAGAATAGCAACCCCCCACCGAGATTGTCCGCCACAAGCCCGGCACAATAGGATCCCAGCGCCAAACCTACGCCCATAGCCGTGTTCACCCAAGAGAACATCTCCCCTTGGCGCCCTTCAGGAGCAAGCTGCCCCGCAATCCGGTATTGCAAGGTGCTTCCGGGAGAAACGAACACGCCAACCAAAAACAGCGCGCATACCAACTTATGTCCACCCAGCGGAAGCGCCAGCCCCAAACATGCAATCCCGTAAATCCCAGTAAACAAGACCAGTTGTTTCACTGTTGCCATACGCTTCGGATGGCAATGGGTAAACGCCACTATGCCAATGATCGACCCAATGGACCATATGGATATGGCCACGCCGCTCAAAGACGCCATGTCGATCTGCGAATAGTACAGCGGCACAGCGGTTTCGATCCATCCGCTGAACGCACTGGTCGACGCGCAAATCAGCAGCAGCAAAACAATATTGATATGCGACAACAACGACGATTCGCTTCGACTTTCCTCAGTCCGCCGCAAAGAACGCACTTGGGTGGCATACGAGCGCACAGCGCGCATGCCGCCAACATTGCACAGCCGACAGCATCAACGCATACACCACGCCAAGCGTGGCACCCGCATTGCAAATAGCCAAAAGCACGCTGGCAATGAGTGGACCTGCCACATAGAGCACGTCCACTATCAGCACTTCCAGGTCATAGGCAACGGGAACCAGATCATCCGACACGGTGGAACTCCACAGCGAGCGCGTGGTGCCACCCACGGGCGGACTGGCCACGCCCGCAAGCAAAGCCAATCCCCAGACCATCAGCAATGGAGCCTGGGATTGCGTGGCAACAACCAAGCCAATCACGCAAGAAACTGCACCACGCCAAGCGCGACAAGCGCGACGGGAGCCCGGCCACGATCAATAAGCTTGCCAAGCATCGGCGCGCATACCGCCATCGCTCCAGTCACCAAAGCCGTGGCGGTTCCGGCCGCCGACGCCCCATACTGGGCATTGACCAGCAAAACGATCAGCATCACGGAAGATCCCAATGGCATGCGGGCCATAACAGAAGATACGACAAGAGATGGCACATGTCTTGTCTTGAACAGTCCTGCATAGCCTGCAGTCATACCCGTTTCCTCCTACACCAATCGCTCCCGTACTTGCGATATTCCTGCAATCCTTACCTGCGATTTCTTGAATTGCGATTTCTCCAGTTGAAATTTCTGAATTGAAATTTCTTGAATTGCGATTTCTTTAGTTGAAATCTCGCGGAATACGCACTGTCGAAGTCTCGTCGTGAATATTTTTCCCGTTATATGCAATCGCCATATGCGTAGTGACGATGAAATCATCCAGATCGCAGCACATTTTGGATTCCAGTTTTGAAGTGGCCTTCCATCCAGGGCGTTCAAAACCGGATTGCCGAACCGTGTTCATGGACGCCGTCAACGGATCATCCGGATTAATACGGTAATCCGTATGCTCGTTGCCCCAGAAGCGCAGTCCCGACGGCGTAAGCTGGTCTCCACGGCCGTCTGTGGAACGCCTATACACCACTTCACCGGTTTCCTCATCCACGAATCTGCGGCAATATGGATGCGTTTCACGAAGTTGTTTCACGCTTGGCGCCGGAGCATTCACCGCCGGCTCGAAAGGTACCTTCAACTCGCTTAGACCATCCGGAGCCGGAGGCAGGCAGAGACCGCTATGAGCATATCCACCGTTACCGGAGCCATAACCGCCGAGGGCCAGATCCAAATCCAATAGCTAGTGGATAACGACACGCGCAACCGATGTCCGGCTGGAATACGTTGGGACACGTTCTTCAGCGGAATGGCCACGTCATACGATTCACCAGGCACACATGCTCAGGAAACTCGTGCGAATTCCTATGGCACAGATTGAGATTCCCCCGCGTAATCAGTTCGGACGTTCCGTCCGGCCAAACGTCGCAAAGACGGGCGAACACGAACCCCTGCCGTCCATCAACGCCTACGCGGAGCTTCACAACCGGCTGACCGGAAATGACCAGATCCTCTTCCAAAGGCACGCTGGTGAAGCATAGGCTCCTCTTGTCATCCGGGGTCTGCTCCTGCGGCAAATCAATCGGCGATCCCATTGGCAGCCAAGTATCCACCTGCGTTCCAGTCACCAATGCGCTGCGATGTTTCACACGAGAGGCATCCACGATTTCGGTGAAGCTTTCCGGATCAGTGGAAGGCTCGCATGCGAGCGCGCCGCCGAAGGGCATGATCATGGCCTCAGCATCAGCGCCTGTATGGAACGCGTCCGCCTGATACCAAGCACCATCTCTGTCGGTCATGTCTGGGGTTGAGTGCGCCGAATCCTGTGTGTAGAAACGAATCGTTGGATCGTTCTGCGCCCCGTTATTGATGCCTTTGAGCCATTTGTCCCACCATCGCACGCATGCCTGCAAGTAGCCGATGGAAGGGCCTGGCACGCCTCGTTCCGGCCAAGTATGCCCCCACGGCCCGATGATGGCCTGATTGCACGGCGTTTTGTTCAACCCCTTCATGAGTCGAAGAATCGCGTCCGTGTAGGAGTCGGCCCATCCGCCGACCGCCATGACCGCGCATTGGATGGCATCGTAATTTTCGATTACGGAACCTTGCTTCCAGTAGGCGTCACGGCGTTGATGCGACATCCACAATTCGCTGAGATTGGTGTTTTCGCTCAGTCGCTCGATGAAACGGGATTTCCACGAATCGCCTACGAGGGCGGGATCCGGCGGGCGCACGTTGAATTCGTGCATGATCGCCCCCCACCAATTCATGTAGAACGCGAGCAAACTACCGCCCATATAATGCACGTCATTGTCGTATCGATCATCGGTCGAGCAGGTGGTGATGATCGCTTTAAGATGCTCTGGCGTATGCGAGGCGACTTGCAGACTGTTGAATCCACTCCAGGAAATGCCGGTCATGCCAACGTTTCCATTGCACCATTGTTGGGCGGCAAGCCATTCGATCACTTCGCAGATGTCGAGTTGTTCCCGTGGCGAATATTCGTCGTCGAGCACGCCTTCGGAATCGCCGCTGCCGCGCAGGTCAAGGCGAACGCACACGTATCCTCGTTCCGACACGTATCCGAATCGGACCGCATCGTCGATAAGGCACACGTCATCCTTGCGGTATGGAATGGCTTCCAGCACAACAGGAAACACTTCCGCCACGCCTTCCATCACGACTTCCGTCGGTCGAGGCATCCACATTTTCGCAGATAGTTTTTTTCCGTCGCTTAAATGGATTTCGACGTGGTCGAGCACGTCCACTTCATAGAGTTTTTGCGTCATGTTCGCACCTCCTTCATGCTTCCTTTTCCGCTGGCGCAACCCACATGTTGTTGACGTTCCATTCGGCGCGAAGTCGATCTCCAACGGCAACGCGCGCATCGTTGGACGAAATGTGGGCGAGGATTTCAACGCTTCCATTGGTGAGCATCGTTCTGTAATGGGATCCATGAAGGTGACATTGTCGACGGCCGCGTCAAGACCGACTACGGCATCGCTGCCATCAGCGGTTCCCGCCGTGTGCACCCGAATGCTTTCCGGGCGAATGACCGCAACGATTCGATCCCCGATCTTCATGCCGTCAACGCCATGGCAAACGCATGTGATTCCCGCTTCGGGAAGATCGACCTGATATTGGCCGTCCGCTTCCACGTTGACAATCGAACCGGCGATGCGCGTGGATGCACCCAGGAACTGCGCCACGAATTCGTTCACCGGCTTGCGATACAAATCTTCTGGAGTGGCAACCTGCAGAAGCTTGCCTCCGCGCATCACGCCGATGCGATCCGACATGGCAAACGCTTCGCCTTGATCGTGGGTCACATATACGAAGGTGATGCCGACTTCGCGATGGATCCGTCGCAACACCGTTTGCATATGCTGACGCAATCTCAAATCCAAAGCGCCAGCGGTTCGTCAAGCAGCAGCGCTTTGGGCTTCAACACCAACGCTCGAGCCAATGCGACACGTTGCTGCATGCCGCCGGAAAGGCTGCCCGGAGACACTTCCTCCTGCCCGCGCAGCTCCACGAGATCCAGCATTTCCTCGACTCGTGTCTTGATTTCCTGTTTGCCGATTCCACGATTTTTAAGACCGTACGCAATATTCTCGGCAACGGTCATATGCGGGAAAAGGGCATAATTCTGAAAAACGGTATGCACGCTGCGCTTATTGGCGGGGGTATCGGTGATTTCCTCATTATCGAGGGTGATACTTCCGGAAGTCGGAAATTCAAGACCGGAAAGCATGCGCAACGTTGTTGTTTTTCCGCAACCGGACGGTCCCAGCAAAGAGAAAAACTCACCTTTGTTGATCTCAAGAGTAACGTGGCTGACGGCTTGTTTTTCTCCGAAATCACGGCACACATCGTCAAGCAGGATGCCCGCGACCGGGCCTCCGCCGATGCGCTCATGGCCTGGAGTGGTAAATCCGATATTCATGATTACTTCTTTCGTTGTTACGCTTGTTCCGCCATTCAGCTGCCCTTGACGGCGCTGCCGGCCACTTGTTTGATACCGATGAATTTCACGACGATGAGCAATACCAAGAAGTTGAATACGCTCATAATCACGCCGATGGCGTTGACTTCGGCGGATACGCCCTTTTTGATCATGCCCATGATGAGCAATGGAATGGTTTCTGCGGAAGGGCCTCCCAGGAACGTTGGCGCCACAACCGAATCAAGGGAAAAAGTGAATGCGAGCAGTCCGCCGACGAAAATCGACGGGGCGAGCAACGGAAGCGTGATCGTCCACACGATACGCGCTTGGCTTGCGCCCAAATCCTGCGCCGCTTTTTCATATAGTCCTGAAATATTCGTAAGTCGTGCGGAAATCGTCACGAATGCGTAAGCGGAATAAATCAGCGTTTGCGCGATAACGACCCAAGCTGGTCCAAGTTTGAAACCGAGCATGCGGCAACGACGAACAATCCGACGACAATTACGATTTCCGGCAATGTGATGCGTAGGAAAACCAAGGAATCGTACGCGCCTTTCGCCTTGCCGCTCATTTTCGACATTCCGATCGCGCCGAGCGAAGCGAGCACCATGGAAAGCAGCATGACCACAACGGCAATGCCGATGCTGGTCAGGAACGCACTGCGAAAACGTTCGCTCGACAGCGCTTCGCCGAACCACGTGAAGGTGGCTCCGCCCCAGGTGAGCAGGGTCTTATTGGCGTTGAACGCATCTTTGAACACCACAATGATCGGCAGGAACAGGAATACGAAAACCACTGCGGACATGACCGCGGAAAACCAATGTTGACGGAGTTTCATCGTACTTTCCTCCACTGCATGATCTGCTTTCCGATGATGATGAGCAGCACTGCGACCATGAGCACGGACGAGAGCGCCGCACCGCGCGGATAGTTGCCTGTGGTTTGGAATTCGCTGGCGATGACATTGCCAATCATCAACGTTTTGCTTCCGCCGAGGATTGCCGGAATGGTGTATTCGCCAAGCGCTGGAATGGCCACGAGCAGACTTCCCGCGACAATGCCTCCTCCGCAGGATGGCATGACGATTTGGAAGAATGCCTGCGATGGTGTCTTACCAAGATCCGCAGCCGCTTCCAGCAACGGCTGGTCAAGCTGCTCAAACGTGGAATATACGGGCAGAATCATCATCGGCAGATATGAGTAGACCATGCCGATGATCACCGCAGTGGTCGAATATCGCAGATCCGTGCCATCCGCAACGAGATGCATATGTACCAAAGCCTGCGTGATCACACCGTGCGCACCTAACAATTCAAGCCAGGCATACGTGCGGACCACAAACGACGTCCAGAAGGGAATAACGATCGCGCCGATCATCAGCAACTGCAATTTTCCTTTGCAGGACGCGATGAAATATGCGATCGGCAGTCCGAGAAGCAGGCATCCCACGACCGTAGCAAGAGTGATGAGAATGGATCTCAGCAACGCCTGCAGATAAATGGATTTGAAAATATCTCCATAATTGCCGAAATTCCAATTCGTGGTAACCGTGAATGTGGTCAGATCAATCTTCCAAAAGGAATAGAGCACAATGACCACAAGCGGCACTGCGAAGCAGCATAGCGTCAGGATACCGTCGGGAAAGGCGAGAATCGCACCGACGACACCTTCCCGTTTGCGATTGTTACGACGTGACATGATACCTGCTTCTTTCTCAGGAATTCTGGATTTCCTGCCAGGCAGAAGCAACCGCCTGCTGGATTTCGGCGCTTTGCAGGGTTCCGTAAATCGTCTTGCCTGCGGTTTCCGGGTTCAACGCCTCATTCTTGGTGAGGGATTCATCCAGGGAGTCCGTTACCGACTGCATGATCCAGCTGGCCTGGGTCGTGTTGATGAAATCGGCGTAATTGGTCTTTTCAAGGTGGAAATCCATGAGCTGTACACCTTGTCGAGGTTTGCGGTGCCCTTGAGCGGCACCCAACCATCGAGGTATGCAGGCATGCCTTCGCTCGGCGACACCCATCCGACCTTGTCGCCGTTGGCTTTGGCAGATGCGTAATCGTAGTCGTAAACGACCGCGATGGCCGCGGAACCGTCATAGACCTGGCTGGCGGCGTCCGAATCCGCAAACGCCTTGACATATTGCTTGATATCGAGCACGGCCTGCTTGGCTTCTTCAATATCGTCCACATTGGTGGTGTTCACGTCGTGCCCAGTGGCCAGCAGTGCCACATCGATCACGTCGGACGAATAGCTGGGCATCAGGAGCTTGCCTGAGTAGCTTGCCGCCTGTTCGAACAATTCCTTCCAAGAAGTGGGAGGATTGGAGACGAGTTCCTTGTTGTAGATGATGCCGATCTTGCCCTGTTCGACCGGAATACCCCAAGGGAACGCTTCGGTATATTGGCTATCGATATTCTTCAGATTCGGGACCTCGGAAGCGTCGAATTCCTCGAGAGTCCCGCGTTGTCAAGCGTTTCGGCGACTTTCATGCCTGCAAGGCTCATATCGTAGGAGCCGGAATTCTGACGAATGATGTTGACCCATGCGGAATCGCCTCCGTCGGGAGTGGAAACCTGCTTCAACGTGTATCCGGTTTCGTCTTTGAAGGCTGAAGCCTCGTTTTCTCCGATCCAATCGGGGTAATTCATCATGGTGATGGTATCCGATGCGGCTTTGCTTTCCGCAGGAGCTGAAGTCGAACCGCCAACTTGGCATGCGCACAGCGAGAGTGCCATGGCAACCGCGCCAGAAGCGGCGATAATGATTTTCTTATGATTCTTTCCCATGAGTTTTTCCTCTCACTCAATGTCAGATTGTCTGACAATAAAGCTGAAGCTATCCTTGATTTGTTACGAAAGTATTAGGTCTAAAATCGTTGCAAATTACAAGTTCGTAACACATCTCACAGAAACTTGCTTTCAACAGACAAATGAAATTTTTTTCAAGGAGACAGAGCATGACTGTCAGACTACGTTCCATTTTTGATGAGATCCCAACATATCGTCCCGGCGAATGCCCGGACGAAGAGGAAGGCGATCAGCTGATTAAAATGTCATCCAACGAGCTCCCCTGGGGACCGTCGGAACAACTGAAAACCTCACTGCTTTCCGCATTTGAGTCAATCAACCGTTATCCGGATTTCTATAAGCAGAATCTTTCGATCGAACTTGCCAAATACACGAATATGCAGCCGGAGAACATTTTTGCCGACGATGGTTCCGGCACTCTGCTGCAGGATCTGGTACGTCTGGTCGTCAATGATGGGGACGAAGTGGTGTTCGGCTCTCCGTCTTTTGCCGCATACGATATTGACGTGCTGCTCGCGGGCGGCGTTTCAGTGAAAGTTCCACTCGACGAATCCTGGACGTACGAATCTCGAAGGC
>ENA-OQAN01000444-OQAN01000444.1-human-gut-metagenome-genome-assembly--contig:-NODE-444-length-22378-cov-3.408341_pt1 | contig 22378 bp, 25 predicted proteins | sample MGYA00242735_ERZ504527 | MGnify/ENA primary metagenome ERZ504527 (study PRJEB26092, sample SAMD00036230) | human gut metagenome | host: Homo sapiens | study: EMG produced TPA metagenomics assembly of... | reverse complement strand
CAAAGTTATAACATAAGGTTATAAAATAAGCATAAATTTAAATAATTATTTAAATCTTTATTTATTTAAATTTTTAATTAATTATTTCTTATAAATAATAGAAATGCACACTCTGCGAACATTTTATTGTCATGAATTATATCTGCTTTGTTGCAGACATGTTCTTATTTTTACTCCTGAATCATTTTCTTTCATTGGGAAATGCTTTCACGCATCCCCATTATCAGTCTTTATTGACAGATTTATAAGCACGTCTTATAATCATGATAGTTATTTTTATTAACATTCTTCATTCAAATGATATGCGGCCAGCCCGCAGAAAGAGGACTTCATGGATATCAATTACGAATTATATAAAGTGTTTTATTATGTGGCAACATCCTTAAGTTTTTCCGAGGCAAGCAAGCAGCTTTTTATTTCCCAGTCCGCGGTCAGCCAGTCGATCAAAACGCTTGAGAAAAAGTTAGACCAGCCGCTTTTCATCCGCAGCACGAAAAAAGTACAGCTCACTCCTGCCGGAAAAGTATTATTAAAACACATCGAACCGGCAATGAACCTGATTCAGCGCGGTGAAAGCCAGCTTTTAGACTCCGGCAGTCTCGGACTCGGTCAGCTTCACATCGGTGCAAGCGACACCATCTGCCGTTACTTTTTAGTACCTTATTTAAAACAGTTCCACAAAAAGTTCCCGAACGTGCCGATCAAGGTGACGAACGCGACATCCCTTAGCTGCGTGGATCTCCTCGATCAGGGAAAAGTCGATCTGATCGTGACCAACTTTCCGAACTCGAACCTGAATCACTCCTACATTCAGAAGACCGTCTGCAATTTTACCGACGTATTCATTGCAAACCCGGCATATTTTAACCTGAAACAGCAGGAGATCCCGTTTGAGGAACTGAAACAGTACCCAATCCTCATGCTCGACCGCAAAAGTACGACGAGCCAGTTCCTGCACAACCTGTTTTTACAGCATCAGCTTGAGCTGATCCCGCAGATCGAACTTAGCAGTAACGACCTTCTGATCGACCTTGCGCGCATCGGTCTTGGTATCGCATTTATACCGGATTACTGTTTAAGCCGGGAATCCAAAGATCTGTTTATCGTAAAAACAAAGGAAAAACTGCCATCGAGACAGATGGTCGCAGCCATCAACCCGACGCTCCCGGTTTCACAGTCCACCGAGGAATTCTTAAAACTGCTGCCTACGATCTGACACAGACTTAAGAACGGTTCCAGAATTCTTCTAAATACTTTTCCACCGTATCTATCCTGCATACCGTCTGCCTTTCCCATTCTCTTGGGAACAGCGCACGGTATTCACTCTGCAGGAAACGCTCATCTAAAAGTTCTATGACTCCGACATCCTCCACCGTCCGTATCACTCTTCCTGCCGCCTGTAACACCTTGTTCATTCCCGGATACCGGTAGGCATAATCAAATCCGGCACCAAGCCGTTTTTCAAAATATCCCATCAGGATCTCCCGCTCATTGCTGATCTGCGGCAGTCCCGTGCCGACGACAATCGCACCGATCAGCTGTTCATTTTTCAGGTCGATCCCTTCCCCGAAAATACCGCCCATCACACAAAATGCAGCCAGCGATCCTTTCCGCTCTCCCGATAATTCTTCCGAAAATGCCTGTAAAAAAGACTCTCTTTCTTCTTCTTTCATCCCAGGCTGCTGAATCAACGTTTCCGTTTCACAAGATGGATCTGACTGGCATTTTTCCAGAAAGACATCGCAGACCTGCTCCATCATTTTGTAGGATGGAAAAAACACCATATAATTTCCTTTTTTTGCATCTGTCGTCTTTTTTACATAGGAAGCGATCCGCTCAAACTCCCCTGCACTTCGTCTGGTATACTTGCTGCTCACATCATTTCCGAGCAGCAGCAATTTCTGTTCTTCCCGGAATGCCGTCTTTGCGTAAACTGCATAATTATCCGTTTCAGTCGAGAGCAGGCTCTTATAATAGCCCACCGGAAGCAGCGTCGCGGAAAAGAAAATAGTTGCATTCCCTTTGTTGATACGCTCCTGCAGGTTTTTCGACGGATCCACACAGTATAATTTGAGTTTAAAGCGTCCATCCTGCTCGTGTTCCGCATAAACGACATAGTGGTCATCCAGCAGTTCATAAATATTCAAAAAATTGCGCAGATTCAGATAAAACTCACTTAAATCTTTCCGTTCCGGGAACTCCGGTGCTTTCTGTAAAAATTCATCGAGATCCGACGCCACGTTCATTAAATCAAACGCAAAATTTCCAATTGATTCATAGATCACATATTTCTCACACTCACGCTTATAGGAGAGCAGTACGCGGTTACATTTTTCCAGTTCCCGCATCAGTTTTGCCTGACCATATTTCTTTAAAATCTTCTTTGCCAAAAGAAAATCTTCCTTATATATAATGGCACTGTACATCTCCCGGCTCCGCTCGACCAGATTGTGCGCCTCATCCACCAGAAAAATGTATCTCCTGTGGTACCATCCGCAAAAAAACGTTTCAGATAGACATTCGGGTCAAATACATAATTGTAATCACAGATGATATCATCCACCCATGTCGCCGTATCCAGACACATTTCAAACGGACAGACATTGTATTCCTTCGCCTGTTCTAAGATCACCTCTCTCGTGATCATATCTTCCTTTTGCAGCAACGAAAAAACTGCATCGTTGACCCTGTCGTAATGCCCTTTTGCGTATGGACAGTTGACAGGATTGCACTCCATCTCCTCACACAGGCAAAGCTTTTCTTTTGCCGTGATTGTAAGCACTTTTGCCTGATATCCGTTTTTACGCAGAAGTTCAAATGCTTCCCGCGCCACCGTCCCTGTGATCGTCTTTGCCGTCAGATAAAAGATCTTGTCCGCTAAATCCTCCCCTACCGCCTTGACCGCCGGAAACACGGTCGATATTGTCTTTCCTGCTCCGGTCGGCGCCTGGATAAAAAGATTCTTCTTTCTGCTGATCGTGCGGTACACACCGGCTGCTAATTCCTTCTGCCCTTCCCGGTAGGAAAATGGAAACTGCAGCGGTTTGATGGATGCCTGACGCAGTTTTTCCATGCGAACTGAAAATCAGCCCATTTTTTGTACTCGGTGATCAGCTTCTCAAACCAGACCGCAAGTTCCTCAAATGTGTAATCATAATGAAAATACCGGATATCCTCGGTATCTAAATTACAGTACGTCATCTGCACTGAAATAGTGGCAAGATCATGCTGCAGGGCATAGATATAGGCATAACACATCGCCTGTGCACGGTGTACACCGACCGCATCGTCTAACAGATCAAGTTTCATGTACATGCCCTTAATCTCGTCGATCGTGACTTTGCAGTCTTCTGGCATCGTCATGTGATTAAAATTATCCGCAAATGTGATCTCTTCCTCCGCGCTCTCGATCAGAATCCCGTCCGCACGTCCCTCAATCACAAGCTGGTACTCGTCTTCCTCGATTGCAATTTTCAGTGGAACCTCCGCATGGTAATTGCTGCCCATCCGCTTCTGGATCTTTCTGTGGATCCTTCCCCCGGCAAGCATCGCCTCCGCAGAAGCACCGCGTCCATGGCGGTTGTCGATATCGCCCTCCCGCAGGATAAATTCGACCAGATCACGGACCGATATTTTTATGACACCTTTTTCGTTCTTTTCAATCTTTTTGCTCATATATGGATTATAGCACAAAAAAGACTGATTCCACATACCTTTCCAGATATATAAATCAGTCTTTTCATCTATCCCTTTATCTTCTGTTATACATCGTCCCATAAATCATGATCTATGGGCAGCATCTCTGCTTCAGGCTATTGCATATTTTCCAACAACCTGTTCAAAACGTGCATCCTTTTCGCCATACTTGATCGTAAGTTCCTTGCAAACACCTAAATAAAGCATTCCAAGCAAAGATTTTGCATCAATGACTGCTCTGCTGTAACATACATCAATTTCAAAATCACATTTTCCGGCAGCATTCACAAAATCCTTTACTTCCTCTGTGTCAGATAATTTGATTTTTCTTTCAATCATTCGACTCATTCCTTCCTACATCGAAAACAAAAAACATTATTTTTTCTTATCAGTTTGCTGATTATTGCACATTTTTTTCATTTGTCAATTTATGAAAAATCCCTGATATTCCTTGATTTATCAGCAAAATGACAATATTGGATTTTATTTCGACACGGTATGACAAATTTTTAACATGTATTTTTCTCTCTTGTAAAAAATGCATATTTATACTTGTGCAAAAATACATGATTTACCCTTTTTTTTTACCTTTATTTTTAAATTCTTCACAATTTTTTTCAATCGGTTGCGCATCCATATTTTTCCATAGATCATTAGAAAATCCTTCTTATCGCCAGAATTTCGCGGTAGGTGACAGGCGACGTGTACTTGATGCCGGTACTTGGAGAACTTGCATGAAGCAGCGTATTATTTCCTGCATAAATTCCCACATGTCCGCTGTAACATACGATATCTCCAGGCTGTATCGCGTCTAAGCTGACACCATATCCAACACTGCGCAGTGCACTTGAAGAATGGGGCAGACTGATTCCAAACGCCTGATATACGCTCATCACAAATCCGGAACAGTCCGCTCCGTTTGTCAGGCTGCTGCCACCATAAACATAGGGATTTCCCACAAACTGAGCTGCATAGTTCACGACTGCCTGTCCATTGGAAACTGTTTGCGGTTTCGCTGTTGTATTACTGCCGAATGAACTGCTGCTTTGCCCCTGACTGCTTCCCTGTACTTTGTCATTTTTTTGTTGCGCCTGTTGCGCATTTTGTGTCTGCTGCCGTGCCATTGCTTTTGCCGCTTCTTCCTGTGTCTTTCTCGCTGCTTCCGCTGCCTTTCTCTCTTCCTCTTCGCGTGCTTTTCTTGCCGCTTCCGCCGCGGCTGCTGCCGCTGGCGCTCCGCCTCCTCTCGCTCTAATCTCTCTTTCTCTTCCTCCTTCGACTCTGCCACGCGAAACTCCGTCCGGACCGTCACATAATCTCCCGAAACATATCCTAACCTTCCTCCGTCGACACACGGTACCACCCGTACTCATCCAACGCATCATAGACGACCACATCCTCGCCCTCCGGCAGCATGGTAAGCACGGATGCCTCAGTTCCCGGTTCGGTACGCACAAACAACGTCGTAGTCGTTACCGTCGCATATCGTGTGCTGACACCCCGCGCCAGATCCTCATCCCCGACCTTTACATATTCCGCTTTCACATAAGCGTTTTCCACCGAACCTGAACTGACCAGATACCATTCCTCTCCTGCCTCATCCAAAACTGTTTCCAACACCGTTGCCGCACTGTTATTGTACAGCTTTCCGAGTGCCTCACTTTCCACGGAAGGTTCCGCGCGTAAATTCACATAATTTAACACGGATGCGATTCCGATATCAGCATATTCAGATGTACTCTGCGGTGATTCACGTTCTTCGATGTCTGCTTGGTCATTCCCAGCAGCATCATTGTCTGTATTTTTTTTCCTGTACTTCCAGTTTCATGCGTTCTTCGTTCAGCGCACACAGATCCCATGCCACATCTTCATACACCACACTTCCATACCCTGCCGCATACACCACACTGCCATGTCCTGCTGCAATCACTCCTGCCAGTAAAAATGCTACGATCTTGTTTCTTTTTTTTCATTATGTAGAAATCCTCCATTTACAGATATTTACTTTTTGTTAAGTAAATATTACATATTTGTTTCATTTCGACGTATCTGCATTGTAACAGAGGATGATGTGCGATTCTACAAGTAGATATTTCCAGTTTCTATGGCAGGGGTTATGTGGAAGGTTCGGTGTTAAAAAATAAAAACCACCTTTTGACACCCGAACCCTTTCACACAAAAACCCGCGCATCCAAAACGGTATGTTACGTTTTAGATGCGCGGGTTTCAGGTAATATATTAATTTATGTACATTTTATGCAAATGGATTCTCTGTCGGATATGGCAGGGATGCAGGCTGATTGTAGTTAATATCTTCCATCGGAACGCCAAGATATTTTGAATACTTCAAACAGTGCTTTTCCGTAATGTCCGAATGCAACCGCTCCGTGATGCGGATAGTTTTTCTCGATCAGTACATGGCGGTAGAATCTTCCCATCTCAGGAATTGCAAATACACCGATGGAACCGAAGGAACGTGTTGCTACCGGAAGTACTTCGCCCTGTGCCACGTATGCGCGGATCTTATTGTCGGATGTAGACTGCAGACGGTAGAATGTGATATCGCCCGGTGCAATGTCTCCCTCTAAAGTACCGTTTGTCACTTCGACCGGAAGGCTTCTTGCCATGATCATCTGGTACTTCATCTCACAGCTTGCAAGTTTCTTAGAGCAGGTATTTCCACAGTGGAATCCCATGAATGTATCAGTATGTTTGTAATCAAATTTTCCTTTGATGGACTCTTCATACATATCTTTCGGTACAGAGTTGTTGATGTCAAGTAAAGTTACTGCATCCTGGCTCACGCAGGTTCCGATGAACTCACTCAGTGTTCCGTAGATATCAACCTCACAGGAAACCGGGATTCCGCGTCCGGTCAGACGGCTGTTTACATAGCATGGTACAAATCCAAACTGTGTCTGGAATGCTGGCCAGCATTTTCCGGCGATGGCTACATATTTGCGGTAACCTCTGTGCTCCTCTACCCAGTCGGTCAGTGTCAGCTCATACTGTGCAAGTTTTGCAAGAATCTCCGGTTTTTTATTTCCGGTGCCAAGCTCTTTTTCCATATCTGCAACAACTTCCGGGATACGCACATCTCCTGCATGTTTGTTAAATGCCTCAAATAAATCTAACTCAGAGTTCTCCTCAATTTCAACACCAAGGTTGTATAACTGCTGGATCGGAGCATTACATGCAAGGAAGTTTAACGGTCTTGGTCCGAAAGAATGATCTTTAACTCGGATAATCCAATAACAGTTCTTGCAATCGGCAGGAAATCATGGATCATATCTGCACAGTCTGCTGCGTCACCTACCGGATATTCCGGAATATATGCATGTACATTTCTTAATTTTAAGTTGTAGCTTGCATTTAACATACCACAGTATGCATCACCACGTCCCTGGATCAGGTTGTCCTGTGTTTCCTCTGCTGCTGCAACAAACATCTTCGGTCCCTCGAAATGTTTTGCAAGCAGTGTCTCGGAGATCTCCGGTCCAAAGTTACCAAGATATACGCAGAGTGCGTTACATCCTGCTTTCTTGATGTCCTCTAATGCCTGTACCATGTGGATCTCGCTCTCCACGATACAGATCGGGCACTCATAGATATCTGCTGCACCGTATTTATCTGTGTAGGCCTTTACCAATGCCTCTCTTCTGTTTACAGATAATGACTCCGGGAAGCAGTCACGGCTGACTGCCACGATACCAACTTTTACTTCTGGAATGTTATTCATTTTGTTTTCCTCCGCTTTCTTTTTTTCTGTACATACTTCATTTTTTCTATAAAAATTTATTCTCTGACATTTAAATTTTTGCCGATGAGTCCGATATGACTTCCCTCCGGCAGCCCGCCCTCGGCATGACCGATGAGCCATTTATTCTTTGCTGTAAGAAGTGCATCCTCCCCGCCGGCGTGTGCCTCATCCAACGGATAATTGGTGCCCTTCGGCAGAATGACTGCCACCTGGAATCCTGCATCGTCCACATGACATGGTGCATAATGCAGTGTGGTCGCATACACCTCCACGGCTGTTCCTGCGGGATGCGGAATGCTTCCATTTTCGATGTCTCATAGGTAAAATCATCGGTCACATCTGCCTCTGAACCTAATATTAAGACCGCATCGGTTGCCGCAAGATTGATCTCTGAGCTGCGGTGATATTCCACTGCATTTAAAAGCACATTGTGTCCATTACAGTATCCGATCTGAATCGGCAGTTCTCCGTAAAAGACTTTCTCAATCTCCTTTGCCACCGGCAATGCCTCTAATTCTGCGATCGACGGCTCGTAAACTACATCGGATGGAACCGGCGTCTTTTTCATTGCCTCCGTCAATGCTGAAAAATCAATATTCCGGATTACTTTTCCATATTTGCGGAAACGCGTATCCGTAACTTCATAAATCTGCATGCTCTATTCCCTCTTTTCCTATCTTCTATTTCATTTGCCCTGCAGGTTTTCTTTCCTGCATAAGCAATTTTTTCTGGTAGCCGGCTGTTACTATTCAAAACAGTCAGGAACAATACCCTTTCCTGTCCGTCAGATGATCTTGTCAAACAGATCTTTGCATGCCGGATAAATATTTTTAAACTGCTGGTAGCGTGCCTCATATTTTACAGCAAGTTCAGGATCCGGCTCCACCGTATCGACCACTTTTACGATTGCGGCTGCTGCAGATTCCACATCTTTGTACTCACCACATGCAACGGCTGCAAGCATTGCGCCTCCTAAAGATGGTCCCTCTTCCGTCTCAAGTACATCTACTTTGATATTTAATACATTTGCAATGATCTTTTTCCAGAGAGGACTCTTTGCCCCACCTCCGCAGATCTTAGTGCGCTCGATCGGAATACCAAGTGTTTTTGCAACTTCAAAGGAATCACGCAGTGCAAATGCAACACCTTCTAACACTGCCTGGGTCATATCCGCTCTTGTCGTATCCATCGTCATGCCAATAAAAGTGGCCCTCGCATTCGGGTTATTGTACGGGGAACGCTCCCCCATCAGATACGGCAGATAGTATACATGGTTTTCGCCAAGTTTTGTGATCGCTTCCTGCTCTTTTTTGTAATCTTTGGTTCCGATGATCTCATCCATCCACCATTTGTTACAGGACGCTGCGGATAACATACATCCCATCAGATGATAAGCTCCATTTGCATCACAGAATGCATGTAGTGCATTGTGCTTATCCACACCAAATTTTGCAGAAGAAATAAAGATCGTTCCACTTGTTCCAAGTGAAATGTTGCATTTTCCATCTCCGACAGTTCCGGTTGCAACTGCAGCTGCTGCATTATCTCCCGCACCGGCTGCCACCTTCACATTCTCAGATAAGCCCAGTTCTTTTGCAATCTCCGGTAAGACCGTACCGACACATTCATAGCTCTCATATAACTTCGGCAGCATGTCGGTCGTAATGCCGCAGATTTCACACATTTCTTTCGACCAGCATCGGTTCTTCACATCCAAAAGCAGCATACCGGACGCATCCGAAACATCCGTACAGTGCTCTCCGGTCAGCTTATATGCAAGATAATCTTTTGGCAGCATGATCTTTTTGATCCTTGCAAAATTCTCCGGCTCTTTGTTTTTTACCCAGAGAATCTTTGGTGCGGTAAAACCGGTAAATGAAATATTTGCCGTATATTCTGACAATGTTTCTTTGCCGATCTCATTATTTAAGTAATCGCACTCCTCTGTTGTCCTGCCATCATTCCACAGTATCGCCGGTCTTATCACCTCATCCTTGTCATCAAGAATTACCAGTCCATGCATCTGACCGCCAAAACTGATTCCGGCAACTTCTTCTTTCGGAAAACCTTCCAAAAGTTCTTTTAACCCCTGCATCGACTCTTTGTACCAGTCTTCCGGTTTCTGTTCCGACCAGCCGGATTCGGGAAATAAAGAGGATACTCTCTTGATACAATATTTTTTACATTTCCGGCTGCATCCATTAAAAGCAGCTTCACGGAAGATGTTCCAAGATCAATTCCTATGTACAACATACCGCTCTCCTTTTTACAAATCACTTCATTGTGTGCTCGTGCACGTTTTATTTATCATACATCCGGGATGACCATTTTGCAATATACTTTTTGTACATTTTTTCATATTTATTTTTGTTTACATTTACTTATACGTTCATTTTTCACATTATTTCAGCCATGTGCACTTCCATCCGATTCGTAGAACACTTCTTTTTCCTGTTCCCATCTATGTGCACATGCACACAAGTTGACAATGTATTGTTTTTTATGTTATCTTTATTTGTATGAATGATGTTGGCATCAAAGTGAATCAATTGAAATAAAAAGGGGTTTTTCTATGGCTACCATGAAGGAAATTGCAGAGCTTTCCGGTGTTTCACGCGGCACTGTGGACCGTGTGTTAAATCACCGCGGCATTGTCAACGCCGAGACAGAACGGAAAGTTTTAGAAATTGCAAAGCTTTTAGACTATCAGCCAAATAAGGCTGGTATTGCGCTTGCAGCGCAAAAGAAAAAATTAAAAATCGGTGTCCTGCTTTTCGGCGCAGAAAATCCGTTTTTTGATGAGGTCATGGACGGTCTTCGCCAAAAACTTGAAGAACTGTCCATTTACGGATGTACCGTGATTGAACGCCGTATTTCTTTTGATTTACAAAGCCAGCTTCAGACGATCGATGAACTGCTAAAAGAAGAGATCCATGGACTGATCCTCTCTCCCTACAATGATCCTGCCATACAGGAAAAGATAGATTTGCTCTGGGAAAACGGTATCCCCTGCATTACGATCAACACCGACATGCCTGATTCGAAACGGATTGCCTATGTCGGCAGCGACTACCACAAATGCGGGCAGACCGCCGCAGGGTTATTGCATCTGTTTTCCGGAGATTATGCAAGTGTCGGTATCGTGACCGGCTCTCACAATGTTCTCTGCCACGAAGAACGTATCAGCGGTTTTACCTCTCATCTTCATACAAAGCATCCAAATATCCGCATTGTGGATGTCGTGGAAAATGGCGATGATGATTATAAGAGTTACGAAGTAGTTTCTGACCTCTTAGACCGCCACCCGGATCTGTCTGCACTTTATTTTACAGCAGCCGGCGTCTATGGTGGATGCCGTGCAGTTTTAAACGCATCCCTGCAGCGTCCTCTTAAGATCATTACATTTGATGCTGTTCTATCGACCTGTGAAATGATACGAAACGGCGTAATCTCTGCCACAATCTGCCAACAGCCGGATGAGCAGGGTGCACGCTCCCTCTCCCTTTTGGTAGATTATCTGCTGACCGGAAAACTGCCGGAAAACCGCTGCATTTACATGGATCTAAGCATTAAAATAGCGGAGAATCTTTAAGAGATGTGCTTCTTTCCTTTTTTTGCACTCCGGTAGAGCAGAATCGCACTGATCACATCCGCCACAAAAAAGAAATGCAACATAAAATAGATCACGGAAGCTGTCTTAGATATCTCCCCTGTTTTTCCCAGCCGCAGGGCAGCACTGATTCCGTACATGGAAGACGTGATCATCAGGAAAAAATCTCCTATCGCCAGCATCAGGATCAAAAACGGTGTGAGCATTACAAATATCGGCACTACCATCACGGCAGCCAGCAGCATTCCCAATACAAATACCAGTATGTAAAATGGAATATGTATCAGCTTGATCAGCATGTCATAAAATGCCAGTTTTTCTCCTTCCTGCCTGTCAAATCCCCGAAATGCATTGACAATGTTGAGTCCGTAAACGGCGATCGTTCCTATCATTGACAATCCCGTAAACCAGGATAACCCATTATCTCCCATATCACATGCGACCAAGATTGTCCTGAATCGAAAAAGCAATTTGACTTGTTTATGCAACACGAAATGCAACACAAAATTTAAAAAGTGCCGTAAATACGGCACTTTACGAGTGGACCTGACGGGAGTGAACCCGTGTCCAAAAACCAATCCCCTGTCCTTCTACGAGCGTATCCTATGTTTTAACATTCCCTCTGCCAGACCTGCGTAGGCACAGTTCCGGTTTCAGTAGCTTCATCGTACGCCCGCAGGCTCAAAGCTTTGCCTGCGTCGTTTCTCACATAGTCGAAGCCTGGGTCCTAAAGTGTGAGTGCTCTAGGTCAGACTGCTGCCATTAGGCAGCGTATGCTAAATTATCTTCAGCGTTTAATTTTAATTTTGGAATTTGACGCATCCCGTGCGACTCGCTTCTCCAGCTTCATGATCCCTGTCGAAACCATTACAAGCCCATAAATATATATTTCAGATGCAGCCCTTTCACACACAAGATATCATTTCCTGTGAATCAAAAAGACCACATCATCCATTCTTTTTCCATAAATTTCTTTAGTACAGATTCTTTACTTTGAAATCCCGCTCCGCCTCACGCCGCATATCCTTCTTTGCAATATCCTGACGCTTATCATACTGCTTCTTACCTTTTGCAAGCGCAATATCAACTTTTACAAGACTTCCTTTAAAGTATACCTCAACTGGAACTAAAGTATAACCCTTTTCTGCGATTTTTCCGATCAGCTTGCGGATCTCTGACTTATGCATCAGAAGCTTCTTCGGACGCAGCGGATCGCGGTTGAAGATATTTCCCTTTTCATAGGGACTGACGTGCATGCCATAAATAATGACTTCTCCGTTCTCGATACGGATAAACGCTTCCTTGATACTGCATTTTCCCATGCGCATGATTTTACTTCCGTGCCATGCAGCTCAATGCCAGCTTCATAACGCTCCTCTAAGAAAAAGTCATGGTAGGCTTTTTTGTTGTTCGCAATCAGTTTTTTTTCTGTCATTGCCATCATGCCCTTCCTTTCTTATCCAATATCCAGCCTGTATAGTATACCCCGAAATGCCGGGGAACGCAAGATGATTTTTTATTCTTCCTCATTCTCCCGCACCACACGAAAGTCGATTGTACGCAGTATCTTGTCAGTTCCTGTCACCATGACATGTACGCGCTGTCCTAGTTTATAGCGGATGTTCGTCACCTCGCCAACCAGCTCATAAGTACTTTCATTATAATGGAAATAATCATCTACAAGTGTTGTCACATGTACGAGCCCCTCCACCGTATTCGGAAGTTCCACATAAAATCCCCATTCGGTCACGCCGGAGATCACACCCTCAAACACCTCACCGATACGCTCTGACATATATTCCACCTTTTTCAGCTTGTCGGTCTCACGCTCAGCCTCATCCGCGCGCGCTCCATCTCGCTCGAATGTTTCGCAACTTCCGGCAGGATCTTGTCATAATGCTCTATTTTCTTTGCATTCATCCGTCCGCGCAGATTGTCCTTGATAATACGATGGATCTGCAGATCCGGGTATCTGCGGATCGGTGATGTAAAATGACAGTAATAAGGTGTTGCCAGTCCAAAATGACCGGTGCTCATGGTCGTATACTTTGCCTGCTTCATGGAACGCAGTGTCAGCCGGCTGATCAGTGCCTCCTCCGGCGTTCCATCGATCTTTTGCAGCAGCTTCTGCAGTTCTTTCGGATGCACTTCGTCCTGTCCGATATGGATAGAATAACCAAAATTATTGATAAATGTCGATAACTTCTTGATTTTTTCAGTATCCGGGTTGTCATGTGTACGGTATACAAACGGCAGTTCCTGCCAGAAATAATCCTGCGCTACCGTTTCATTGGCGATCAGCATGAAATCTTCGATGATCTTCGTTGCAACATTCCGCTCGTAAGGCTTAATCTCGACCGGTTTTCCCTTGTCATCAAGCACAATCTTCGTCTCCGGAAAATCAAAATCGATCGAGCCGCGCTTCATACGTTTTTTGCGCAGAATCGCAGCCAGTTCCTGCATCAGTTCAAACATCGGAACCAGTTCTTCATACTCTCTGATTTCATTTTCATCATGATCTTCCAGAATCTTTTTTACACTGGTATAACTCATGCGGCGGTCTACTTTGATCACGGACTCTGCAATCGTGTGATCGATCACATTTCCTTTTGTATCGATCGTCATCACACAGCTTAAGGTCAGACGGTTTTCGCCTGCATTTAAAGAACAGATCCCATTTGACAATTTATGCGGCAGCATCGGGATCACGCGGTCGACTAAATAAACAGATGTACCGCGGGATAATGCCTCCACATCCAGTGCGCTGTGCTCCTGCACATAGTTTGAAACATCCGCAATGTGCACGCCAAGCTTATAGTTATCTCCCTCTTTTGTCAGTGTGATCGCATCGTCAAGATCCTTCGCATCCTCCCCGTCGATCGTGACCGTCTGCCAGTCCCTGAAATCCATGCGTCCTGCCATATCTGCGTTGCTGACTTCGTTCGAGACATTTTCCACCTGATGCATGATCTTTTCTGAAAATTCTACCGGCAGGTCGTAAGCCTTTACGATAGACATAATGTCTGTCCCCGGATCATTGATATGACCAATGATCTCAACCACTTTCCCTTCCGGTTTTCTTCCCTCTTTGCCGTAGTCCGTGATCTCGACCACGACCTTATGTCCGCTGACAGCTCCTTTCGAACGCTCCTGCGGAATAAAAATATCTGAACCGAATTTAGGATTGTCCGGCACGGCAAATCCAAACGTCTTACTTTTTTCATAAGTACATACGATTCGTGTGGTACCGCGGGATATAATTTTTGTAATCGTGCCTTCCCTGCGTTTTCCACTATTCTCAGAAGTAACCGCCACCTGAACCGTATCCATATGAAACGCACCATGCACCTGTGATTCCGGGATGAAGATATCTTCCTCTTCCCCCTCGATGCTGACAAATCCAAAACCTCTTGCATGCGCCGTAAATGTACCGATTAAGTATTTTCCTTCTGATTTGATATATTTTCCCTTGGAAGTCACCTCGATCCTTCCATCCATCACAAGCGCATCAAGTACTTCCTGCAGTTCACTGCGCTTGGATTTCGGTACTGATAAAACGACTGCCATCTCCTTTGCTTTCATCGGTACATAAAACTCATCGCAGATAAACTGGTAAATTGTCTTTTTCCGTTCTTCTAAAATTGTTTTCTCCATAAACCCCGTCCTTTTTTCTTATGAAAAAATGACTGCCGCATCTGCGACAGCCATCCATTCATCTTAAAAAATACTCATATTTAATACCGCTGCAATCACGATAAACAAGATAACAAAAATTCTGGTCAGTTTTACTAACATACCTTCCATGGAACGTCCTTTGTTCTTGCCCCAATATGTGTCTGCTGCACCTGCGATTGCTCCAAGTCCTGCGGATTTACTTTCCTGCATTAAGATGATAACTGTCAATGCCACACTGATTATAATAAAAACTACAGTCAAAATTGTTTTTACAACTGCCACGATCGTTCCCTCCTAGGTTACAAACTCACAACTTTAATCATTGTAACATAGACGTTTCCTTTTTTCAACCCATTTTTTCAGCTTTCTGCTTTTCAGTGATTTCTTCCGGCACAAACACCGCATCCTCTGCCAGTTCCTCCTCAATGCGTAAAAGCTGGTTATACTTGCTGGTGCGCTCTGCGCGGCACGGTGCTCCCGTCTTGATCTGTCCGGCATTGACCGCCACTGCAAGGTCTGCGATAAATGCATCCTCCGTCTCCCCGGAGCGATGGGAAATGACCGTATGATATCCGGCTGACTTCGCCATCTCAATCGCATTTAACGACTCCGTCACGGTTCCGATCTGGTTTACTTTGACAAGGACTGCATTTGCAGCACCAAGTTTAATTCCGCACTGGATACGTTTGGGATTGGTCACAAACAGATCATCTCCGACAAGCTGTACTTTATCACCAAGTCTCTTTGTCAGTTTCTGCCATCCTTCCCAGTCATCTTCGAACAATCCGTCCTCGATAGAAACGATCGGGAACTGCTGCACGAGTTCCTCATACATGGCGATCATCTCTTCAGAACTTCTTGCGATCTCCTGTTCTTCCCCATTTTCCTTTGACTCTCCCGGAAATACATAGACGCCGCGCGCCTCGTCATACAGTTCACTCGCCGCCGCATCCATCGCATAAACGATATCCTCCCCGACACGGTAACCTGCCTTTTCCACCGCTTTTGAGAGATAAGAAAACGCTTCTCCCGTATTCTTAAAATCCGGTGCAAAACCGCCCTCATCCCCGACTGCTGTACTCATACCGTTTTCGTTTAAGATCTGGCGCAGAAAATGATATACTTCTGCACCCATTTTAAGAGCCTGTGAGAAACCGCATGCTCCGACCGGCATGATCATAAATTCCTGAAAATCAAGCGTATTTTTTGCGTGGACACCGCCGTTGATCACGTTCATCATCGGAACCGGGAGCGTTTTGGCATTGGTTCCGCCAAGATAGCGGTATAATGGCATATCCAGTGCCTTTGCAGCCGTCTTTGCACAGGCAAGCGATACCCCGAGGATCGCATTTGCCCCAAGGTTTCCCTTATTATCGGTTCCGTCAAGTTCCACCATTGTGCGGTCTAATTTTGCCTGCTCTAACACATTCATCCCAAGCAGCATTTCCCGGATTTTTGTGTTTACATGATCCACGGTCTTCTGCACACCAAGGCCGAAATAATCTTTATCACCATCACGCAGTTCGATTGCCTCAAATCTTCCCGTACTTGCACCGGAAGGGACAGACTCTCTCGCCGTGATCTTTTTGCCGGTTGTCTCTGTCTCGGCAGTCACCTCGACCTCCACCGTCGGATTTCCTCTTGAATCCAATATCTGTCTTGCATGCACATCTGTGATCTTAATTTTTAATGACATAAAAAATTCCCCTTTCACACAATCTTTTTCCGTAGTATGTGTAATCGAGGAATCATTTATAACTTTTTTACGGTAAAATAAATTTTTTGACAGCGTCGTATATAAAAGTTTCGGATCGATCGGTTTTGCAAGGTGTTCATTCATCCCTGCTTCTTTCGTCTGTCTTCTGTCCTCATCTCCTGCGTTTGCTGTCATTGCAATGATTGGAAGTTCTTTGACATCTGCTCTGTCTAAAGCACGGATCTGTCTTGCTGCCTCAATTCCGTCTAAAACCGGCATGCGAATATCCATCAATATTGCATCAAAATAATATTCCGGGGCATCTGTCACAAGTTCCACCGCTTTCTTGCCATTTTCCGCTGTGACAACCTCAAACTGTTTCTTTTCCAAAAGTCCCTTTGCAACGATGACATTAAGCGGATGATCCTCAACAAGCAGAATCCGCTTTCCCTCAAACTGATATTCTCTGTTCTTTCCTTCCGCGCCTTTTTCCGGCGGTCAAAACCAAGTTTTGCGGTCACGGTAAACACGGTGCCTTTTCCTTCCGCACTCTCTACCGTAATGTCACCATCCATCATCCTTGCATAATTGCGCGCAATGGACAGTCCCAGACCGCTCCCTCCATAAACACGGGTATTTTCTTCATGCTCCTGTGTAAAAATTTCAAATACTTTTGGCAGAAAATCTTTTGCGATACCAATTCCATTATCGGAAACGACTGCGGTCAGCTGTACTCTTCCATCCGTTTCCTGCTCTGCAACAGAGACGTTGACATTTCCACCTTTGGGGGTAAATTTCACCGCATTGTTGATCAGATTTACCATGATCTGTTCTAACCTTGTGGAATCCCCAATATACACTTCCGAGATTTTCTTTCTTCTTTCAAAAGAATAGCCGACACCTGCCATGACTGCCTGTGCCTTCGCTAACATATTGACATTATCCCAGAACTTATCTCCCTCAAATGCCCGGATAGCAAGTTTCATGCTGCCACTCTCGATTCGCGACATATCAAGAATATCATTTAGCAGTGCTAAAAGATATTGGGATGCTGAATCCAGTTTTTCCGTATAATCAAGCACCTGCTCCCTGTCATCAAGCGATGAGCGTATCATGGAATTTAAACCGATGATCGCATTCATAGGTGTCCGTATCTCATGGCTCATTCCGGCTAAAAATTTCGTTTTTGCCTCATTGGCTGCCTCTGCCATCTTCAGTGCTTTCTCCAGCTGCTCCTGTTTTTCTTTTTCTTCTTTCACAATGTCCTCAACATCGGAAAGCATTAAAAGCAGTGTACCTGTCTGTTGATTTAAATACATACAGCGGATCTGTTTCTGACGGTACTTTCCATTTTTCGAACGCAGCGGAACCTCTACGATATACACATCCTGTGATTTTAAATGTTCACGGATATTCGACAATTCCATAGCTTCTGACAACCGCTTCTTTTCTTCCGGCGTTTCCACGCGGTCGGAAAGACATTGCAGCTCACCTTCATATTGATCCTGTTCAGCCTGTGAATCAAGCGCATACTGACCACTTACAAATTCATCCATCTGCCCGGTGTATTCATCCACCGTATAAATTTCATCATAACCAAATGTCATGATACATTCTAAAATCTGTTTTAATTTGCTCTCTCTTGTCACATCATGATTGTAAATAAATGCTATAATCTCGCCATTTTCCGGTTTCTGTAAAAGATTTACCTCCACTCTTACCCATACATATCTGCCACTATCCAGTTGTGCGACGTATTCCTCCGAAAGACTGTTTACCCCGTCCTTAAATGCATCAAGCATTCCATCCGGTGACAGTCTCTGATTCTGTTCCTCTGTCAGGTATACTTTTTTGGCGTATGCATACATTCTGGAACGAAAATCCGTGACCTTCGCATACATTTTCTCATAACCGTCTTTCGTACCTACCCGCATATCTTCTACCACACGCTTTGTCAGGTTTAAACGGCTTGTGGTCAGGATTTCCCCGGAGACGGCATCCCGGTACATCATTTCCTCCTGGTATTTCTGCTGCAGCTTCTCATGGGCGGTGCGCATCTGTGTTTCCATCTTTTTGGTATCTGTAATATCAGTCAGATATTCCACATATGCCTCTCTGCCACACCAGTCGATGATCTTTCCCTTGGCCTGATAAAAACGCTCATTAATCTTTTTTTCCCGCTGCCAGATCTTATCTCTTTTTAACTCCGCAGCCGGACAGCCCTGGCACGGAATTTTCTGCTGATAAAAAAGTGTATAACAGTTTTTTCCTGCATATTCCTCATTGATGTGAAAGATTTCTTTCGCTTTCCGGTTTAAATACAGCACCTCATAGGTACAGATATCCCTCACATATGCCGCTGTCTGCGACTCGTCAAGCACACTCTGGTAAAGTTCTGTAATACCGAGCACTTTTTCTCTGTCATCAAGCTTTTTTAATATTTCCATGCGAAACCACATAACAATACTGCTCAGTACCACACTCATGCCAAACATCAGCATTGTGTTAATCAGATCAAGTTTTGCATAATTCCACTCTCTGACAAGGCAGCTGCTGACCGCCAGTATGCAGGTGATCCCCGCCTGCATCAGATACATCTGGATGGGACGCACCAGAAAACAGAATGCAAGTCCCACCAGAAGATAATATGCCGTTGTGCTTTCCCGTCCACCAAATATAATATGATTCATGGCAAAACAGGAACCTGTTGCAACGTACTCGACCGCGATCAAAACAGACAAACGGATACCTGAATCTCTTTTCGAATAAAAAGAAACAAACAGTAAGATCAGAAACAATGCTGCATATAAAATACACATATGTTCATGGTAATAGTCTGCCTGTTTTCTCCATAATATGTAAAATGCCAGCATAAATGACAGGCACACCATGGAACTGTTTAAGACACAGAGCACGACTCTGTTCTCATGATCACCTGCTGCCTGCATTCTGCCAGCACATCCGCTTTCAAAAATTTTTTCAGTTTTTCTTTCCAGTCTTCCCAAAACTTCATCATTCTGTCCCGATTCCTTTGGTCTTTAAGAAATCTACCCAGATGTTGTATTTCGACCCGTACAGATGCAGATTGTCAAACGTAAGCTCCTGTTTTAATCCACCCTGATCATCGCACACCACTTCATTGACATCAATATAAAACACACGAACACCATCCGCAAGCTGCTGTATGCGCTGATTTCTCGCATCAATGCCCGGATTATTAAAAATCGGATCTGAATCAGATTTTTTCTGGGTCACATGCATGATCGCCTGCACATAAATGACCGCATCCGGCTGCAGTGTTTTGAATTTCTCCACTGCATTCTGATACTCATTCATAAACCCGTCCAGTGTTCCACGTCCCATCTCATTGATACCGATCTGAAAATACACCTTTTTATACTGCTTTGCCTTCAAGGCTTCCTCTAATGTCACCTTTTTCCCGTTGACCTCACAGAATGCATCTTTCCACAGATCATAAATATTCATACCAACAGTTGCGAAAAAATCGGAATGATCCAGTCCACCATAATCATGCAGACCTACCGTTCTCGAATCTCCAATAAAAACTGCATCATCAAAATAACTGTCATCCACCTGTATAAATTTCTTTGGTTTTGCAGCCGCCGTTTCTGTATCCTGCATTACTGTTTCCGTCTGCCCTGCCACGTTTTCCTCATCCGTCATTTCTGTACTTGCAATGACACTTTCCTGGTTCTGTGGTTTTGTTCCATCCGGCAACAGATCCGGCAACTCTTTACTCCAAGGATAAATTTTATCATGAATTCCGTCTAACACCAATACAAAATACGGAGTTTTTTTTACATCGATGGAATAATTTTTATAGATCCCGTCTTTTTTTAAATATCCGATCAGGGAAAGTACCCCCCAGCCAATGATCAAAAAGACAGCAACCCTGCATTTCATTATTTTTTTCACGCTTATTCACCAGTCCTAAAAATTAAAGTACAAAAACGGGTTATTCGTAGAAACTGCCATATAATAAAGACTTAATCCTAACACCACGATCACCGCCAGACTCCCCAGCCATTTTTTTTCAAATACCTTATATAAAGCTGTCGGGTATGGAGTTGAAAAAACAATCCCCATCAGAAACAGTGGACCGTAATCTTTCAGATACTGCAAAAAATCCATCTGTCTGACCGTTTCTCCCACACCGAAAAATGGAAACATTCTTGCATAATAGACACCAAGCTGTCCTACATCCGCAATCGCAAATGCCATCCAGGTAAGCGGTACTACAAGCACCAGATATACATGGGAAAGTATTTTGCTTTTTTTCAGAAACTGCAGTAAAAATGCTTTTTCCAAAGCAAGCAGTAAGAGCAGTGATGCTCCCCAGATCAGAAAATGTCCCTCTGCCCCATGCCAGACGGCAGTCAGACTCCATACCACAAATAAATTAAATATCGTACGTGCTTTTCCCTTCCTGTTGCCGCCAAGCGGAATATAGACATATTCCCGGAACCAGCGTCCAAGCGTAATATGCCATCTTCTCCAGAATTCGGATACCGATCTTGAAATATAGGGATGTTTAAAGTTTTTCGGAAATTCAAATCCAAGCATCCGTCCCAGTCCCAATGCCATCAGAGAATAACCGGAAAAATCAAAATAAAGTTCGATCGAATATGCAAACGCTCCCATCCATGCCAACGGTGTTGAAATACTTTCAAAGCCGATTGCCTGGATGTTATTCCACAAAAGTCCAATACGGTCTGCAACGATCACCTTTGCACCAAGTCCCAGTATCAGTGTTTTTAATCCGGATTCAAACTGTTCGAAAGTAACGGTTCTGCTGCATAAAGCCATACGGACCTCCGAATAGTTGATGATCGGTCCGGCAATCAGCTGTGGAAACATCGTCACATACGTTCCAAGCCGGATAAACGATTTTTCCACCGGCACCCTTCCCCGGTAAACATCGATGATATAGGCTGCGATCTGGAACGTATAAAAACTAATACCAAGCGGCAGCTTATCCATGAAACCGCTATACTTAAAAAGGAATAAAACACCAAAGTCGTAACACAGCGCCACGATCAGCAAAATCAGCTGTTTTTTCCCTCTTCCCTCATAAGTATCCCGGTACATCAGCCTGCCAAAAACATAGTTGATCACCACAGAAGCAAGTAAAAGCACTACATATTCTGCCTCACCTGCCGTATAAAATAAAATACTGCCCGCAAATAACACCGCATTTTTCCATTTCTGCGGTGTCACATAATATATCAGTAAAAAAAACGGCAAAAACCGGAATAAAAATTCAAAACTGCTAAATACCATCTTATCAGCTCTTTCTAATCCACATTATTTTTCAACACCGATTATTATAGCCAAAAAAATTCCTTATAACCACCTGTTAAGCAAAGTTAGTAAATTTGTAAATTTTTTGTGATTTTTGTTACATCTTGGAAATATTTTTCAATCTCCCCGACAAAGTACAAAGACCCAAATGCGATCGTTTTGTGTGCCACATCCAGCCGTCCCGGCATCAGTTCGTCAAAAGAGTGTAAAAGTCCGGCATCGCAGATTCCCTTTGCCCGGATCTTCTCCGACAGCTCCTGTGCCGCCAGTGCCCTCTCTGACTCTACCGTCACCGTCTTAAAATCCAGTGCAAGCGGCAGTAATTCCTCGATCATTTCCTCATAGTTTTTATCTGCCATAACTCCCATGACAAAATGAAACTTCTCTCCCGGGAACAAAGTACGAAGACTTTCCGCTAATGCCGCCACTCCGTTACCATTATGTGCACCATCCACCATAAAAAACGTTCCCGGCTTAGGATCTCCATCCGTCCTGCCCATCTTGTCTTTTTGATTCCTTCTCTGATATAGTATTCTGCCTTTTCATCTGAAATTCCTCTGTCTTTCAGAAAAAATTTCTGCGGCAAGGATCGCAGCAGCCGCATTTTCATACTGGTGGACAC
>ENA-OQAN01000443-OQAN01000443.1-human-gut-metagenome-genome-assembly--contig:-NODE-443-length-22407-cov-4.362343_pt1 | contig 22407 bp, 24 predicted proteins | sample MGYA00242735_ERZ504527 | MGnify/ENA primary metagenome ERZ504527 (study PRJEB26092, sample SAMD00036230) | human gut metagenome | host: Homo sapiens | study: EMG produced TPA metagenomics assembly of... | reverse complement strand
GGGTAAGGAGAAGAAACAAAACCCCACAAGATAACAAATTACCGAATTAATACCCAATTTATGAAAAACATCTCAGCATATTAGGTATATTGGCCATTTTGCTTAGCTCTAAATCTCTATTTTGCCATAGGCAGTAATTTTAATGATTTCAAACAAGGATTTGAAGATGGACAAAAGAGCTCTACTTACGACACACAAGCAGATTCACACGGATTTAGGGCAGAAATAAGAGTTACTCCTATCTCCACTCCAAGTGATAGTCTGAATTTACAATTACCCGGTAAAACTGTAAAAGCGCCCTATCAGGTTTCAGAAGTTACCTGTCTGATCAAAGAAACTCCGACAATGCTAATCACTATAATATTTTCAGCTTTGGGAGTCATCGTATTATCTGTTTATGGTGTCTACTGTCTGATACGTGTACTGATATGTATCACACGACAAGATATTTTTTCCCGCCGCAACATCCGATGGCTTCGCTGGATAGCTTACGGCCAGTTAGCAGTCACTTCCCTCTCGTTTTTATTAGACTGGAGCATCGAGCAGGCAGTTCTCGCGCAAGTATCCCTGCCAGGTTATCAAGTAACGGGTGTCACCCCGATACCCCTGCAATGGGAGTCAGTCATCCTGATCGTATTACTTACAGAGATTTTTGCCACAGCCGTCAAGATTAAAGAAGAAAACGATCTAACCATATAACCATATATCGCCTATGAAACCGAAAAGCAATTATTCACGCCCGATGGCGGCCATTTACATTATTATAAGTTTTCTAGCCACACTCTTCGTATTAGAATTGATTTGCTTCCTCACCTTCTATCCACTTTTGGAGAACAGGTTTCTGCGTATATTTGCAAGCTTAATATGGCTTTATGCCGGAGCTTTTGCCTATTATAAATTAACCCACCGTTATACCAAATGGTGGAAAAGACTAAACAACCAATAAACAGTATGCCGATTATAGTAAACCTTGATGTAATGATGGCGAAACGAAAGATTTCGCTGGGAGAACTTGCCGAAAAAATCGACCTTACTCCCGCCAATCTTTCCATTCTGAAAACAGGAAAAGCCAAAGCTGTCCGATTTTCTACTTTGGAGGCAATCTGCAAAGAACTCAATTGCCAGCCGGGAGATATATTAGAATACAGACCGGAAGAGTAAAGCTCTTCCGGTAAAAGGCTGTCAAATAGTAAAGAATAAACAATTCTTATAGCCGATAATCCATTAATTGTCCGTATCTTTGCAGCCGAATTAGATATTTGAAATAAATGAAGACATTTGAAGAACTCGGCGTTTCCGCAGAAATACGCCAGGCAATCGAGGAAATGGGTTATGAAAATCCCATGCCTGTACAAGAAGAAGTTATACCGTATCTGTTAGGAAACCGCAACGACGTAGTGGCTCTGGCACAAACCGGAACCGGAAAAACAGCCGCATTTGGTCTGCCGCTGATACAAAAAATCGATGTAACGAAACGAATCCCCCAAGCACTAGTGCTTTGTCCTACACGAGAGCTTTGCTTACAGATAGCAGGCGATCTGACTGATTATTCTAAATACATCACCGACTTAAAAATTCTCCCCGTATATGGAGGCTCTTCTATTGAAAGCCAGATACGTAGTCTGAAACAAGGTGTACACATTATCGTAGCTACTCCAGGACGTTTGATAGACTTAATGGAGCGTAAAGTTGCACGCCTGGAAACTATCCGCGATGTGGTAATGGATGAAGCCGATGAAATGCTGAACATGGGATTTACCGACAGCATCAACGCTATTCTGGAGCAAGTTCCAGAAGATCGTAACACCTTGATGTTTTCAGCTACCATGAGTCCGGAGATTGCCCGTATTGCTAAAACTTATTTGCATAATGCCAAAGAAATCACAATCGGGACAAAGAATGAAGGAAGCAAAAACGTACATCATATCGCCTACATCGTACATGCAAAAGATAAATACCTGGCATTAAAGCGAGTTGTCGATTATTATCCACAGATTTACGGTATTATTTTCTGCCGTACCCGTAAAGAAACTCAAGAGATTGCCGACAAGCTGATTCAGGACGCTATAATGCCGACTCTTTACATGGTGAACTAAGTCAGGCACAACGTGACTTGGTCATGCAGAAGTTCCGTCAGCGCTATTTGCAACTGTTGGTTGCTACCGATGTAGCTGCACGTGGACTGGATGTAAATGACTTGACTCATGTCATTAATTATGCTCTTCCTGATGATACAGAAAGTTATACACATCGAAGCGGACGTACCGGACGTGCCGGAAAGACAGGTATATCTATCGCTATCATCAACCTGCGTGAGAAAGGTAAAATGCGTGAGATAGAACGCATTATCAACAAGAAATTTACAATAAGCACACTGCCTAGCGGAAAAGAGATTTGCGAACAACAGCTTATCAAGGTAATTGATGACATCGAAAAAGTTAAGGTTAACGAAGACGAAATAGAAGCTTTTCTACCAGGAATCTACCGAAAACTGGAATGGTTAAGCAAGGAAGACCTGATTAAGCGAGTGGTATCCATGGAATTTAACCGCTTCCTGGAATACTACAAAAATGCTCCGGAAATAGAACAGCCTAAAGCCAACGAAAAGAGCAATGAAGCTAAAGAACGGAAAGATCGTGGAAGCGACCGTGAAAAAGTGGCACGCAAGGCTGAAAAAGGCTATACCCGTCTGTTCCTGAATTTAGGAAAGACCGATGGCTTCTATGCCAATCAGATCATTGAGCTGATAAACCGCAACTTGAAAAAAGAGCATATTCAGATTGGTAGAATCGATCTCATGCAGAATTTCTCTTTCTTCGAAGTTGTAGAAAGTCAGGCATCGATGGTAATGAAAGCACTGAATAAGGTAACCCTGAACAAAGGTCGTAAGGTTATTGTAGAAATAGCTGGAGAAAATACGGGAAAAAGCGATAAAAGTGGTAAAAAGCGTGGTAAGGAAAGCGTAAGAGAAGAAAAAACAACCAAGAAAAAAGAAACCAAATCCGCAGAAAAGAAAAAAGATAAACCTAGCCGTGAAGAACGAGGCTATACCGCCGCACGTGGTCCTAAGAAGAAAGATGACTGGAAACAGTTCTTCCAAAATGACAATCGTCCTTTGCGTGGTGAAGAGCCGGACTTTGCAGAAGAAGGCTGGGCGAAACGAAGTAAGCGCAAAAAATAAAAATTCATACGATAAATATTTGAAAAGCCCGCCGATTGACTTGTGTGTCAAGGGCGGGCTTCTATATCAGTTATACTTCTACTATTCTACAACCAGACGAAGCTTTTTCGTTCCTGTGCGTGCCTGAAGCCATTCCAACATTTTTTCTTTCTCTTGTTTGGAAAGAGTCCGGTCGCAATCAACAAAAGCATAAGTTAAGGTATCCATACGAAGACTGTCTACACGAAGCTGAAGACTCTTTGAAACAGAAATTGTTTTTATACATGGGAAAAGAACCTTAATCTCCTGCCCCATCTTCTCATTCATCAAGTTCGAACCTGTAAAATCTGGTAACAAACGATTCAGTGAGTCAAGTGCAGCCTGTTGTGACATAAGCTGTTTCTCACTATTTTTATAAAAATCCTCCATTACCATCGACTTGATATTTCCTATATCCATCGCACCGGCTCCATTAACTCCCTGAAAAACGACCAATTTTGTCTGATCCAGCTTATAATCAGCAAGTTTATTCCGCGCATTCTGTATTTGTTCCTCTGAAACTTCCTTTCCGATAAATACCACTTTAATCTCCCGTTTGTCAAATGAGATTTCACGATTCAGAATCTGAGAATCCGGAAATTGGAGTTCAGAAGTAATAAAGTTGTTAGCAGAAGAATGATAAATCGTTTCACGTACAATGTTATATGTCAGATAAACGGCCGGACACATGGTAGCAATTGCAATACCGATGATATATTTCCGGACCAACTTTTCTCTTACCTTATCAACAAACTGCTTACGCTGGAAATGCATTACCCGCACTCCTATATAAGTAGCCAGACTGATAAAAACAGAATTAATAAAATAAAGGTAAAAAGCTCCCAAGAAATAAAGCAGGTTGCCTGTTGCCAGTCCAAATCCGGCAGTACAAAGCGGAGGCATCAACGCCGTAGCAATGGCAACTCCCGGAATCACGTTTCCTTTTTCTTTTGTAGCCAATGCTACAATACCAGCCAGACCACCTACCAGAGCAATAAACACATCATAGATAGTAGGTGATGTACGCGCAAGCAGCTCCGACTGAACTTCATCAAGCGGAGTAAATGAAAAATAAATCGTTGCGGTAGTTACACTAAACAAAGTTGCCACCAGATAACTTTTCAATGAACGTTTCATCAGCTCAAAGTCATTCAACCCGACAGCAAGTCCTACTCCCATAATCGGTCCCATCAGCGGAGATATCAACATTGCACCGATAATTACCGCCGTAGAATTCACATTCAACCCAAGTGAAGCAATAAAAGTAGCAAAAATAAGTACCACAAGTTTGTACCTTTAAACTCCACCCCATTCCGGATGGAATCAACAGTCACCTGTTCATCTTCCTTGCTACGGTTCAAGTCCAGATATTCATTAAAAAACTTCCTGATAATAAATTTTTTATCTCTTTCCATAACCTAAAACTGTGTTTTATTTAACAAAACGGTTCACAAAAGGGATTGTTTTCAAAGGTAAATCTTTTTTTAATATATAGGCGATAAACATCAACAATAATAAGGTACGGAACACTAATCTTAATCCGACATTAGATATTATAACCTCCTGAGAAAGAACAAATAAAACAGCAGCCAGTATCAGATAAACAGCCATATCCTTTAAAGGATAGCTGACCGGATATTTTTTCTGTCCGATAATATAAGACAACAAGGTTATTACTCCATAACCGGCCACTGATGCCCATGCAGAAGCGACATATCCATAAGTCGGAACCAACCATATATTCAATGCCAGAATTACCGCACATCCGATGATTGAAAAATATGCTCCCCATTGTGTTTCATCCGTCAGTTTATACCAGAAAGACAAGTTAAAATAAATACCCTTAAATATTTCTGCCCCCATTACGATAGCTACTACACTCAGTCCTTCCCAATAATCACGCGCTACCATATAACGAAGTATATCCATATAAAACATCACAGCAAGAAAAGCCAGTAAGGAGAAGATAAAGAAATACTTCATTGCTGCCGAATACATCTTACGGTTATCTCCTTCCTTGTTTTTACCAAAGACAAAGGGTTCGTAAGCATAACGGAAAGCCTGGGTAAACATAGCCATTATCATAGCCACTTTACTGGTAGCACTATATATTCCAAGCTGCACCAACCCTTCCTGACGGTCATCGAACAAGAATGGATAAATCATTTTGTCAATCGTCTGGTTCAATATGCCCACCACTCCGAAAACCAATATCGGGAATGAATAAGAAATCATCTGTTTCAGCAGAACTTTATCCACACGATAAGAAAAACCTCTCAGTTCCGGAATGAAGAAAAACATCTGTACCAGCGACATGATCAGATTCGACACAAAGATATATCCTACCAGATATTCCGGACGGTAAAACCATGAAACCAGCTGATGGGCATGAACATCCAGCCACGGACACAACAAGAGGAAGAAAAGATTCAGGAGAATATTACCAATAATATTGAACAGCTTGATAGATGCAAACTTTATCGGACGTTTTTTGTATCGCAGATAAGCAAACGGAATACACTGAAATGAATCCAGTGCAACCACAAGCACCATCATCGCAATATAATCGGGATGGTCGGGATACTCCAGCAATGAGGAAATGGGATGCAGGAACAGCATACACAGTATAACAAAAATCAGCGAAAGCCCACCTACAAAAATCAACGTATTGGCATATACCTTTTCCGGATGTTCACCCGACTTATTGGCAAAACGGAAGAATCCTGTTTCCATACCAAATGTCAGAAAGACCAAGATAAGTGCCGTATATGCATACACATTCGACACCACACCGTAACCACCTGTCGATGCTGGTATTACTGCTGTATAAAGCGGCACAAGCAGATAGTTAAGAAAACGTCCTACAATGCTGCTCAATCCATAAATAGCCGTATCTTTTGCTAACGATTTCAGTCCAGCCATAGTCTATAAAAAATAAAAGTGTGTGCCGCTGTTATGGCACACACCATAATTAATCATCAAAAAGTGTTTTTACATTATTATATATACTCCGTCCCAGATGCTTATAAGCCAGCTCCGTAACTTCTCGTCCGCGTGGAGTCCGCTTCAGAAAACCTTCCTTTATCAAGAATGGCTCGTACACTTCTTCCAACGTTCCGGGATCCTCCCAAGTGCCGTAGCAATCGTTGTCAGTCCTACCGGACCTCCCTTGAACTTATCAATAATGGTACAAAGTATCTTATTGTCTATCTCATCCAGTCCGTAACGGTCAATATTCAGCGCTTCCAGTGCATATCGAGCTATTTCCACATCAATCCTTCCGGAACCTTTCACCTGAGCAAAATCACGTACACGACGTAACAAGGCATTGGCAATACGGGGAGTACCACGACTGCGCGAAGCAATCTCGCCTGCGGCATCTACATCACATGGAATACCCAAGATACTGGCCGAGCGCAAAATAATACGCGACAATACCGCATCATCGTAATATTCCAAATGGAGATTAATTCCGAAACGCGCACGGAGCGGAGCGGTAAGCAATCCACTGCGGGTAGTAGCTCCCACCAGCGTAAACGGATTCAAGTCCAGCTGAATGCTACGTGCCGACGGACCTTTGTCTATCATGATATCAATCCGGTAATCTTCCATTGCCGAATATAAATACTCCTCCACCACCGGGCTCAAACGATGTATTTCATCAATGAACAATACATCATTCGGTTCAAGACTTGTCAGCACACCGGCAAGATCACCCGGCTTATCAAGTACAGGACCGGAAGTTACTTTAAATCCAACCCCCAGTTCATTGGCAATAATATTGCTCAATGTTGTTTTTCCCAATCCGGGAGGACCATGAAGCAACACATGGTCAAGCGCTTCAGCACGAAGCCTGGCTGCCTTGACAAAGATACGCAGATTGTCGACTACCTTATCCTGACCACTGAAGTCACCAAACTGTAGTGGTCGGAGGGCATTCTCGAAATCCCGTTCTTTTCCTGTAGGTTTATAATCACGTATGTCGAATTGTTCTTCCATAATGATGCAAAAGTACAAATAAATCGTGTGAAGAACGATATAAAAAACTTATCTTTGCAAGAACTACAACTAACTTTTTCACTTTAAAGCCTATGAACGAATTTAGCACCAATCATCTGGTATTTTTCTCTCCGACTCATACTTCTGCTAAAATAGCACGTGCTATTGGCGAAGGAATTGGTATGGGAAGAAGAATTGAAACCGACCTGACACTCGATGAAAGTGACTCACCTATCGAAATAAACGATTCACTTACAGTCATTGCTGCACCTGTATATGGCGGACGTGTTGCTCCGGTTGCCTTACAACGCATCAAGCGCCTGAAAGGTAACAACTCCCCGGCAATCGTCGTAGTGGTATATGGTAACCGCGACTATGAAGATGCCCTGTTGGAACTGCGTGACACAGTAGCATCATTGGGATTCACTCCTCTCTCGGCAGGAGCATTTATCGGAGAACACAGTTACAGCACAGCCGAAATGCCTGTTGCAGCCGGACGCCCCGATGCGACCGATTTACAAACAGCCCGCACATTCGGAGCCGACAGTTTGAAAAAACTGGAAAAAGCAATGCAGAATTCAGAAGCATTAAGCACACTGACCCCTTCCCTGCAAGCAGGATGCCGGTTAAAAGCTATGGGGGATAAATTGTCTATGCTGATTGGATCTTTTTTTTATAAAAGGTACTTCTCCTTATAAACTGATACAGCTTCCAGGCCATCAGCTCCAGTCTGCAATGAAGATTGCTTTGTTTGTGGAGAATGTATAGAGGTATGTCCTACCCATGCCATTCGTATCAGCGACGACGGCAGCCATATCGAAACAGATGTAAACCGCTGTATACGCTGTTGTGCCTGTGTAAAAGAATGTCCTAACGGAGCCCGTATCTATAACACTCCGTTTACAGCTATTTTACACGAGAAATTCAGCACACCACGTCAGCCTGAACTTTTTTCTATAAAAAGAAGCGGATACCATTTTTAAGAGAGATTAAAAACAATGGTATCCGCTATAAATTTCTCTTACCGACCTCACGGTCAAGCAGGCGTTACATCTCATTTATGGAAATGCGGCCCAAAGAGAATAAGAAAGGGAAAATTTATATTTCTTCAAAATTCATTTTACACATCAATCATTCCATTACATGGTGTGGCAATTCACCCGAACCGGCAGTACGAGTCGAATTCGATATTTCACGATTCTTAGGACCGGGAACAAATGCTCCTTTTTCCAGTATATATCGTACTCTTTCCCGCTGATTCGCAGTGAAAGTGTTCGAATAAGACACAGCATAATCCATAATATTTGTCGACTTATATTCTGTTCCCCGCACACAGTCTTCACGCGTGATCAGCACATCCAGATGTTCAAGAAGACCTGCAGCCCCAATTGAGTTTACCAGGTTATTATAAGCCGTCTTATTATAAGTAGGAGTATCTTCACACAAATCACTGTCTATGCACTCTGTTCCTGTTTCATTTTCAGAAAATACATGACGCAATCCCAGATAGTGCCCCAGCTCATGAGCAATAGTAACAGCTACATAATTTGCATTTCCATCCGGAGTTTCAGGAGTCAGCGGACAGTTATCTTCATAAATATACCGGTTATTTATAGAAACACACCGCGGAGATACCAGCTGATCTTGAGTAGGTACTCCACCCGTCCACTGTTCACATCCTTCCAAATAATCAGGAGCCACAGTATAAGGAAATTCAGAGATACCCAAAATCCCTGCATCGCTGAAATTATACAGCATGATATTAATATACCGGTCCGGATCCCATATTAAATCTAAATAACGTTTTTCTTTATAGCTGTTCATAAAAGCCTGGCAGTCAATAGTAGATGTAGTCCACATGACACGGTTTACACCCGGTTCTTCCAAGGTATTGCCTTCCGGATCTTCCGTAGCCATAACAAACTCCAAACCTAAGCCTTCTCCACAGTTGCGGTAAAGTTCATTGACTTTATCTAATAACTTCTGTAAATGTCCTTCTTCCACATATTGGTTTTATCCGACTTATTTACATAAAGTACCTGAAATACAACAGGCAATTTATAATGATGATTCTCACTAAAGACCTCCGCCAACTGTGAAACATGTATTTCTTCTTTCAGTACACCATCTGTAGAAACTATCTCCAAAACGGCAGAACGACTCTCTCCTGTCAGGTTTTCGCCAACTTGTACTTCAACGGCAGCATTGCCTGTCCACATATTCTCAGAAGGAACTGCGCACCATGACTTTTCCGACACAACCTTCCATTCTACATTACTCTCCACCTTCAGAGTCAATGTAGCAGCAGCGGAAGAAATATTCTCACAGGAGGTTGTTTCTACCACCCGAAGATAAGGTTCTGCAACCTCCGGCTGCTCATCGTCACTACATCCCGCCAAGAAAGGAAGCAGTACGACAAGCATCCAGAGTAAATAATATTTCTTATTCATACTCAAATGCAGTTTGACCATCCAACGGACAAGTTACGACATTATCTACCACGAAGCGACCAGAAGCATTTGGCACAGTGGTAAATACAACCAGACGGCAGTTAGACAAATCATGAGCACCACTTACATCCATACGATATACATTCTGTCCTGCACCATCAGCATCCAACTGAATACGGTCACCATAAGCAACTGTTGAGCTAGAAGTCAACAAGACATTATTATGAACTTCTGTAGAACTACCTCCCGTCTGTGCTGCTACGATACCGTCTTCCAGCAGCCATACAGCTACACGACAGTTTTCTACATTAGCCGATTTTACTTTTACATTTACCACTACAGAACTTCCTGCATTTTCTGAAGCTACTGAAATAGCTGTTTTACATCCACTGGCTGCAACCTCATTTACTCTTGAAGCAATTTGCTCTGCTTGTTTATCAGCATCACTAAGAGCTCCTTGAATCATATTTGAAGTATTCAAATCAACACTCAACGAAGGATAAGAGCTAACAGTCAGATAGCTGTTTATAGTATTACTAGCCTCCCCTGCCATTGTATCACCATTGTGCGAAGCCACAAAAACAGCACAGTTATCAGGATTAGCTTTCAGATAAGCATCAATGCCTCTTTTCATATACGGACAATTCTGACACCATGTACCCGTATGCTGAACGGCAAGTACACGCTTCGCAAAACCAGTATTTTGCTCAGGCTTGCTGTCGGCAGGCAAAGAAGGAATATTCTTAAATGCTCTTACTGTAATATTCTCTGTTTTCACACCTTCATAATATGCATAAAACACATAGTCACCTTCAGTAGTAGTGCTGAAAGAAGTTTCTTTAAACGAAGAAGTATTACCCGAAGGATCTTCCATATAAACCTTAGACTGTGAAGTGATGTCTGTTTCTCCTTTCATCACAGCTACGGTAACCGCATCTGTACCATTTGCTTCAATAACAGTCTTAGATATAGACAATGTCAAATCACCACTTACTGTTCCGGAGTCTTCTCCTCCATCATTTCCCGAACATGCAGTAACAGCCATTAAAAAACAAACCGCCAAGGTTTTAAAAATATATGCAGGTTTCATAAATATCTTTGTTTAATCGTTTATAAAATAATAGGTTTTCAATTTCAGGCTACAATCAGAAAGAAGAAGTCACTACCAGATTGGCTCCGGTATATGCCGGTGTGTAACGGCATACTCCTCCCGAGCATACATAACCAGCACGGTTTCTTCCATAGCTTAACTGTACACGGGTATTCTTACGTGTATAACTTACAGAAGCTGTATAGTAATGTACCTTTGTCGTACCATGATTATACATATCGCTTACACTGACACTCCAGCGTGGAGCCATGCTGAATTCCAGAAGAGCTGCCATCCAGTCTTTTTCATAATCAGTAGAGTAAAGATATTGCAGTTCTGCACGCAAAGCCATTTTGCTGTTGAACTTGTATGTATTGTCAACAACAAAAATATTCGAAGCATAAGTTTTGTCGTCCATTCCATGTGTAGGGCTCCACTCCTGAACAGATACCAATACAGCAGTTTTCCACTGCTTATTCCAACGGTGTTCTACATCAGCATTGATGTCACGCCATAACAAACGAGATTCTCCTGTAATATTTTTATCCGAATAAGCTGTCGAGAAATTTGCATGGAAATTCCAATAACGAGAACGGTTTGAAGCTGGGCGCAAAGAGTAATAAACATCAAACTGTCCGGCAGTTTCACCCTCTGCATTTACCTGATACGGCTCAAGATTGGCAAGCATATACGTGTACTGACGTGTTAGCGCAGGCAAATAGTTTAATGTATTTCCCGCTCCCTGTCCCTGTAAGGTAAGCATGGTATTCATATGCTCCAGACGACGGAAAGTACCCAAGGCAGAGAAATTACCTGTAGCATATCCTACTTCTGCAAGAATAGCATTACCATCCACTTCGGTTGCAGATGAAATCTCCGGTAAGTCTTTCGTTTTTGTTACATATTCAGCGCGGACATCCAGACCATTCCAGTTAAAATTACCACCAACAGCATACATATCCAGATTGTTTGTAGTCAATCTGTCTACATAATCTGCATTATCTTTCAAGTTCTCATAACGATTTACATAGCTACCTTCCAATTGCAAAGATGCACTTTTCCAACCGGCAATATCAGATAAAGATAAAGTAAGGTCTGCTCCACGCACTGCCGATTCAGCATAATCCAAATATAAACGTGGTCTTCCATACATACCTTTCAGTGACAGGTAGTTCTTATAACTGTAGTGCCCCCATACACCTTCTATCGAATTATTAAATCCCAAGGTACGGTCTTCATAACTGCGGAAAACAAGTCCACTTCCATACTGGTCAAAGATATCTCCTACACGAAATCCAAAATCTCCATCTTCCCAAGCAACATATTTTGAACCAAGAATCGTACGGCGTCCATTTCCATAAGTACCGTAGTCATATCCTTGTAATGCCGGCAAAAAACCCTCCAACTGAATGCCTGCAGAAAATTTACCACGTGTATAGTCCAGTTTCAAATAATTGTTCGAACCGAAATGATCGTCAGGATTAGCTGCAGCCGCTCCCAGTTCACTATCATCTACATAATAAATACTGTTCGACTCCAGACTTCCAGTAAGTGTTCCTTTATCACGAGTCTGAGCATGAAGAACGGTTGTTGCTCCAACAGCCGCCATGCATAATATCATCATTTTCTGTTTCATCGTGCCGGATTATTTTTGTTGTAATTCTTTCAGTTTCTCAAACAACTCCAATTCGCTACCTGGAGTGTAACCGGTATGTGAATATACGATATTCCCCTGACCGTCTACAATAAATGTATGCGGAGTAAAGGTTACATTCATTGCACGCTTCAAATCCTGGTTTTTATCGAATACGCAAATAAAGTCCCATCCCGAACCCGAAGCCATAGAGCGCGCACGAGTAGAAAAACGGCTATCATCTATCGATACAGCAACAACTTCAAAATCTACTTCTTCCTGCCATTCTTCCAACTGATCGTTTATAGCATTCAGCTCCATCAGACAAGGTTTACAGGTTATTCCCCAGAATGACATAATAAACGGCTTACCATTCACTAATGAAGATATTTCAACAAGCTTTCCATCTGCATCTTCTACTTTCACATTCGAAAGTTTTCCTTGTGCTGCCACTTGCAGGCAACCGCATACCAGGCAAAACACTAATAACAGTTTTCGTAACATAGTAAATTTCCCCTTTTATTTTTTAGAATTAGTACCTAAAAAATATTCCGTTCGGAAAGGCTCAGTCAGGCAACAGTCTGTTCTTATGAAAAGAGCCGTTCCAAACGGAATCATCATTTATCTTAAAACGAACATTCGCAATTATCTGCTATACAATCTTATTTCTGTATTTTCTTAATGAACTACTCTTTGAACAATCTATTGTAACAGACTCACGTTTCAACTTGCGTGCAACATCTGCCGACGGCAAGAATGTCTTAGGCATATTCTTGATTGTTGCAGTCTGATAAGCTGCCCATGGAGTTGTAAGCATATTCTTCGTAGTCGTCTTCAAAGAGGTTACAGATGACTTCAAAGTTTTCATGGCAGAAGCATTATTGCGTGTTAAAACAATATCACCAGAACCGTAGTAAGTATTATAAATAGTATTATTATACATACCTGCAAAGAAAGGAGTCAATGTCATTCCATTATATTCATAAGCCTGTATGGTAAGTCCGTTTCCATCCTCATCAACTTTTACAGGGAAATCTGTATGATAAGCACTAGAGCCATCATAACCCATAATATAGTAAGTAAACGGTGTATTCCAATCACTCAAAGGAGGCACGGCATACAGATTTGCGCTCAAAATCACAGCATACAGAGTCTGTCCGTTTTCCTCTACAGGAATTACTTCGAGGAAGATCTTAGGTCCATAGTCAAAGAACAAATCATCAGCATCAACAGCAGAATAGCTGATATTGTTAAACAAATCCCATGGGCTAGCATATTTGTGCGGGAATTCACCTTTAAAGCGTCCTACTATACGATTCTTCATTTTATAAAAATCAATTTGCTTCTCACGCGCCTGGATATAGTTTGCTTTTTCTTCTTCAATATAAAGCTTAGCTTCTTCTTCAGTCATGTTCTTCATTGTCATGATTGTATTGACAAGCTTATCATAGTCAGCATATTCACCAGCTTCTTCCGGTTCTCTAGAGAACTCAACAGGGAATGTAATTGTTTCAGTTTCTCCATTAGAACCCTGACGGTTGAATGTAGCATTCCATGTTCCACACAAATTATCCATGATAGCCTGTCCGTCTGCATCAACCGGAGTTCCGAAATCCGCTACTGCCGTAGCTTTTGCCATATAAGGTTCTGACAAATCCTCGTCCTCATTATAAGCCTGTACAACCAGCATATTTTCTTCTTCCGCATATGAGTTGAAATACATCTTATAACCTTCAGAACTATTTATAGCCTGTATTACGTCTGCATCTGTAACATCTAAACCATAGTTTGTCACATAGAATTTCTCATCCATACCATATTCAGGGCGAAGTGACGCATTCCATTCTGACATAGAGTTTTCTACATAACGGATACCTCTACAGTCACCATTAGGAGCTTTGATAGTGTAGCTGACTTTATAAGGCTGATCAGGTTCTACATTGCCAACAACGGTCAATTCTACATCTGGCTTAGTAGACTCAACAATTTCATACACTTCTTCCTGAAAGCTCTGTTTAGAGTAATCATCAGCAAAGTTACAAGTAATGAACAAATGATACTTCTTACCGATACTCATTCCGGTATATTCTATTTCCTGCGGCTCTACAAGCGGTGTACTTTCATTAAACACCAATGCAGGAATACCTTGTTCACCCACATATTTTTTCATCAATTCATAATCATCTTCCGAAGTCATATATACTCCATAGCTCAGTGCACCATCCGGAGGGGTAATAGCCACTTTCAGTTTAGTTTCGTTCTTCTTCAAGACAGTTACGGTAGCCTTTTTATCTACTTGGTCAGCACTTTGAGCATAAACCATCTGTTTGGCATACATCCCATTGAAAGTAACACCTTCATCTGACCATTCTTCTGTATAGTCGCCAACAGTCGGAGCCAGCGCCTGACTCATCAACATGCCACCGCCATAGTCTACTTCATAGTCCAAATTACCTTCTTCATCAGATTCACCAACAAGGATAACATAAGCTGTACCCTGAGTAACCTGCCATTCTCCCCACATCGGATCATCCGGATCAACCTGAACACCACTGGTTATAGTGATGTCCTGAGGACCACAAGAAACGCCAACAGACGGATTTCTCAAAAAATCCACATCAGTCTGCATAAACTGATCTTTCATTGAATTATAGTTCAACGCATCGATAAAAGACCATTTATAATACACACCTTCAGGCATTTCAATATGGAATTTTATTTCATCACGAGTAGCCGAGATAATAGTAATACGTCTTGAATATTCCGGAGTTGTAAATTCAAATCCTTTTACCTGATATTCGGTTCCCACTTTAAAGGCAAAAATTGCCGTATACTTTGTATTTCCATTCAGGCCATATAAGTAAGCAGTATTCTTACCATCCTGAGCTGTAAATATGCCGTTACCATTTTCCTTTTCAGCATTGGCAAACATAATCTCTCCGTCAGGGAAGTCAGATTCGGAAACACTTCCTTCTTCTACTTGATAAGTATAAGTTTCTACCCCTTTCAAATTCAAGGAAATAGTAGCCGAAGTCGCATAAATGGCACTACCCTCATCTCCTTTCCCACTCTCAATCTCAATAGTTACTTCTGAGCCTGGACCTTCTCCCGGAGTCACCTCATTATTGTCATCGCTACATCCTCCTAATACCAAAAGGAATAACATCGATAAACAAAAGACCGAAAATTTAAATTTCTTCATAAAAAAGAATTTTAATTAATTAATATAAATCAAAAAATACTCTCTACAGAACCTTATTTTTTTATCCAATAAGCCTTCTTTTTACTAACTAATTGTTGTTAATCGAGATGCAAAAATAACCAGGAGATTGGAAAAATAAAATAAATTATGAAAAAAGTACGAAATATTATTGCACAATCAAACATTATAATAAGAGGTGACATATTATTAATTATACACACATAAAGAAGATAAATCATACCGTTTTGATACAATAAATAAACACATAAGCAAAAAACGACACATCAAAACTTTACAAAATTTGTTAAATACCAAGATAGAGTATCATTTTACTTTTTTAATAAAATCATCTTAAATCTTTTAAGAGTTTAAAGTATTTACAAAAAGCCATAGTGTTAAAAAACACTAACTGAATTGTTATACAATATTTATAAACACATATTCTACAAACATTCGTAGAAGAATTCTGTTTTATCTTTACTTTTGTCTTATACAAACGGCAGATTTTACAACATGGAAAAAGAGAAACGAATACTAGTAGGAATGAGTGGAGGAATTGACAGTTCCGCTACCTGCATTATGCTACAAGAACAAGGTTATGAAGTTGTAGGTGTGACTATGAGAACCTGGGATATACCTTCCCACTTTTCAACTCCGGAACAAGAGCAACCCAACGAAATATTAGAAGCAAAGGCTCTAGCCGAACGTCTGGGTATAGAACATCATGTTGCCGATGTCCGCGAGGAATTCCGCAATGTCATCGTACAATATTTTATCGACGAATACATGAAAGGACGCACTCCCAATCCTTGCGTCATGTGTAACCCGCTGTTTAAGGAACGCATCTTATGCGAATGGGCCGACCGTACCGGCTGTGCACAGATTGCCACAGGACATTACTGCCGACTGGAAGACAGAAAGGAGCACCGATATATAGTAACCGGTGATGATCCGACAAAAGACCAGTCATATTTTCTATGGAAACTTCCACAAGAGATATTGAAACGTATGGTGTTCCCATTAGGAGGAATGACCAAAACCGAGGTAAGGGCTTACCTCGCAGAAAAAGGCTTTGAAGCCAAAGCCAAAGGAGGAGAAAGCATGGAAGTCTGTTTCATCGATAAAGATTACCGGGACTTTTTGAGAGAACACTGTCCGGATATCGACGAACGAATCGGAACAGGATGGTTTGTCGACAGCAAAGGACTGAAGTTAGGTCAGCACAAAGGTTTCGCCTATTATACTATCGGACAGCGCAAAGGACTGGAAATCGCACTCGGACGTCCGGCGTATGTTCTGAAAATCAACCCTGCCAAAAACACAGTCATGCTGGGAGATGCCGAACAGTTGAAAGCCGAGTATATGCTTGTAGAAGATATAAATGTAATAGATTTACAGGAATTGCTGGAATGCCCCGACCTGTCCGTACGAATCCGCTACCGTAGTCGCCCTATTCCTTGTCAGGTTATCTTACTGGATGAAGGACACCTCCTTGTAAAATTCAAGGCTGAAGCTTCAGCCATCACTCCAGGACAGTCGGCTGTTTTCTATGATAAAGGCCGTGTATTAGGTGGAGGATTCATCGCTTTCCAACAAGGCATAAAGAAACTGATAGCCGAAAATGAAGAAAAATTCTAGTGTTTAACCCTTCATGCACCTGACAAAACATATCTTCCTGGAAGCATGTTTTGTCAAGTACGTGAAGGCACACGAAAAATATGCCGAGAAATCAGGAAAAACTTCTCGACATATTTTTAAAATTTGTACAAAAAATCAAGTATTTTACATGAAGTTTTTGAGGCACTTCAGCATTAGCGGTAAGACTCCGCAAATTCCTTTGATACAGAATTACTTACACTCTTACACACGTCTGCACTGAAATCCATTCCGCAGCGGATGATTGCATCCCAATCCGCTTCCGTCAGTTCGGCAAGATCAGCCCGACGGACACGATATTTCAGCAACCCGTATACCACACCCGCATTAAAATTATCGCCAGCCCCAATGGTACTTACCGCTTTCAGCGGAGTCACCGGATAATCCTTACATACATGTTTCGTACGCAAACGGACATCACCATCAGCATCGGTACAGATAAAGTTCGGACAGTAGAATCCTACATGATTACTGTACACCTTGTCAGCATCTGGCTGACGGAACATATTCTGAAAATCTTCTGTCGAACCCCTTAAGATATCGGCATACTCAAAATTCTCTATAATAGTAGGCATCAACTTAATAGCCTCATTAGCATGCGTACTGCGGAAGTTGACGTCATAATATATGATTGCGCCTGCATCATGAGCACGGTCAAGCAACTCTTTTACTTTATCACGCAACACAGGAGTAATAGCAAAATAAGAACCGATCATGATAATATCATCACTCGATATTTCAGGCATATTTACTTCCAGCCTCTGGCGAGGATAGTCTTTATAGAAAATATACTCGGCATCATTCCGTTCGTTCAGAAAAGCCAGCGACACCGGCGACTTCCCTTCCGGAAAGACATTCACATTTGCCGTATCAACTCCGTTTTCGCGCATGTTTGCCAGAATCATCTCTCCCACACGGTCGTTTCCCGTTTCACTGATAAAGGTAACATTCTGCCCCATTCTTCCCAGTGAAATTACAGCGTTATAAACAGAGCCGCCCGGGACAGCCGCCTGTGGCTGTCCGTCGCGGAACAGAATATCAAGAATCGTTTCCCCTATACCGATAACCTTTCTCATAGCAAAAATCTGTTTATTTACTCAACGCACGGGAGCGCTCGCCCAGATAACCTCCATGATGGCGCTTGCTATATTCTTCAATAGTAAATCCTGTCTGCTTCATAGTTTCTACCACCAGTATATCTCCGATAACAGTCATGATGGTAGTAGAAGTAGTAGGAGTCATACCCAACGGACAAACCTCGTCCGGGTGTCCGGTAGCAAGACAGATATCCGCAGCTTCAGCAAGCGGACTTTCCGGATTTCCGGTAATGACAATCTTCTTCAACGACGGATTCAAACGATCAGCCAAATCGGTCAGTTCCACGATTTCACGCGTTTTACCCGAATTGGATATAAGAAGCAGCAAGTCATTTTCCTGCAAAATTCCCAAATCGCCATGTTGTGCTTCACTGGGGTGAAGAAAAACAGCAGGAATACCCGTAGAACAAAAAGTAGTAGCAATGTTCATGGCAATCTGTCCGGCCTTTCCCATTCCACTGGTTACCAGCTTTCCTTTTTTGCGGTGTACTTGTTCTACAATCAGCTCAACGGCCTTCTCGTATGCATCTGTTACGGGAATATTCAATACAGCCTGTGCTTCACGCTGCAACAGTTCGTGAATAGATGAAATCATATTATGATGAGTTTAGTAAATTAATATTCGAGTAATTGTTTCAGCTCATCGAAAGTGTTGGCCACAGTGAAATAATTTTTCAGCGGGCGATGAGCGAAGTGTTGTGTTTCCAGCCCGGCAAGAAATTCAAGAATCCCGTTCCAGAAACCATTAACATTATAAAATATCACTTTCTTTTCGTGATAACCTATTGTGGCGGCAGCATGACATGAAATATTTCATCGAGCGTTCCCACTCCACCAGGCAACGCAACAGCCACATCTGCTTCTTGCAGCATGATATCCTTACGGTCACTCAGATTGACAGCTCGAAACGTCACATCAAGCAAATCGCTGACAGCTCCCCTTTCTTCCAGCTTGGTAGGAACAACTCCCATTATCATAGCTCCATTTTCTTTTGCAGAGCGGGCAACAGCCTCCATAAGTCCTGTATTCGAACCTCCATAAATGAGCCACTTTCCGGTTTTACCAATCCATGCACCCAGTTCGGAAGCTTTTTCGGCATAAATCGGATCGATGTGATCGGAAGCCGAACAGAATATTGCAATTTTATTCATAATACCTTAATTTATATAATACCGCAAACGGCCAGGAACAGCCAGTGCAGTCTGTAGCGAAGAAAATCAATATACCTGCAAATATCTGTATTTTTTCAGTTACGACAATAAGTATTATTGTATTTTTGCAACGAAAATCCATGCAAAGAAGAAAACTCATGCCATACAATACTTTTATTTTGCCAAACGGACTGCGTATTATCCACGCTCCCAGCCCTACCAATGTAACATATTGCGGATTTGCCGTCGATGCCGGAACGCGTGATGAATTTACCAACGAACAAGGGATGCTCATTTTGTAGAACACCTTATATTTAAAGGAACCCGCAAACGCCGTGCATGGCATATCCTGAATCGCATGGAAAATGTAGGAGGCGATTTGAATGCTTATACTAATAAGGAGGAAACAGTTATATACAGTGCCTTCCTGAAAGAACATTTTTCCCGTGCCGTGGAATTGCTGACAGACATTGTTTTCAACAGTATCTTTCCCGAGCAGGAAATAGCCAAGGAGGTAGAAGTCATTATCGATGAAATACAAAGTTACGAAGACAGTCCCGCTGAACTGATATTCGATGATTTTGAAGAACTGATATTTCCCAACCATCCGTTGGGGCGAAACATACTAGGTAAACCGGAACAGCTCCGCCAGTTCGGAAGTCAGGATGCACTTTACTTTACTGGAAGATATTACAAGCCTGCCAACATGGTATTCTTTGTTCAGGGGGATATCGATTTCAAACGGGTAGTTCGCACCATAGAAAAAGCTACGGCAGACATTCCTTTTTCAAACGTAGACAATTACCAACGTCAGGCGCCACATGCCTACCTGCCCAAGCAACTCACTCTACACAAAGACACTCATCAGGCACACGTAATGATTGGTGGACGTGGATACAATGCCTACGATGAACGACGAACAGGCCTCTACCTACTTAACAATATCCTAGGAGGACCCGGAATGAACAGCCGGCTGAACGTTTCACTGCGTGAAAAGCGCGGGCTTGTATACAATGTAGAATCGAACCTCACAGCTTACACTGACACCGGAACATTCTGCATTTACTTTGGTTGTGATCAGGAGGATGCCGATTACTGTACCGAACTCGTACATAAAGAACTTAAAAAGTTATGCGACCGTCCGCTTACAGCCACACAACTACACGCTGCCAAAAAACAAATCATCGGACAAATCGGAGTAGCAAGTGACAACTTTGAAAACAATGCACTCGATATGGCAAAATGTTTTCTTCACTATAAGCGCTGCGAAGGTAAGGAAGAAGTATTCCGCCGTATCGAATCGTTGACTTCCGCTCAGTTGCTAGATATCGCCAACGAGATGTTTTCTGCCGAGCGTTTGTCAATATTATCATATAAATGAAATACACACCCGTTTTATTTGTCTATTTGTAAAATATAACTATAAAAACAAACAAATATTACAAATGGACAAATAAAACTTTTTATCAATCGTACATATTTTATAAATTTACCCCGTAGCAAGTTAACAGATTTTATCTATACATAAAAAACATTATGGGGGAAAACGTTATTATACTTGAAATCACATCAGGCATATGCTGCATTCTGACAGCTGTGTTCCTGCATTTTTCTGCCATACCCAGAAATAGTAATAAGAGAAACTATCAAAAAGGATATACATTAGTAAAAGTAGCGTCCCTGGTTTTGGTATATCGGCGTTGCTGTTTGCTATTGCAGGAGAGTTTATGCCGGCATGCGATAAGCAGCTTTATACAGATAATTCTTCCGGTAGAAACTTTGCTGGTCTTCTGGGTGTTTGTATATCCGCTGTACGAAAGAGAGCGGCTCAAGCATTTCCTTAAGCATCAGGCGTTTTATACAGCAGTGCTATGCGCGGCTAATATCGGTTATCTCTTTGTATTAAAAGAATGGGTAGGAGAATGGTTCCACTACCTGCTGGTAGCATGTTATGTGGTTCAGTTCACTTTTTACACCATTATATATATACATATTTCGCGGATTTGGCTGAATAAGAAAAATGCAGACTCCGGGAGCTTCAAAAAATATCCGTTCCGTATATGGATGGCAGCATCTATAATAGGTGTTATGGGAATAGTGGCCGAAGTCTTTCTGGACGAGATCTATTTACAAATATTCACTTTCTGCTATACCTTGTTTTTTATTTCACTCGGTATACAGTATCATAATTATAGCATTGTGGCTCCGCAAGATACACCCGTTAAGGAATCGACTGTTAATGAGGATGTTACCGTGAAGCCAGATCCTTCTAAGCCCGAAGAGAAGAGGCATGGACAAGGAAGTGATGTCATTAAAGAAAAAATTACAATATGGGTAGAACATAAAGGATATCTACAACTAGGTGTCACCATACAAGATTTAAGTCGTGAAATCGGTATAAACCGTACATATTTGTCAAATTACATAAACGAAACATACCAGAGCAACTTCAACGGATGGCTAAACGACCTCCGCATTGAAGAAGCAAAGCAAAAGATCATATCATCTCCTGAAATAAACTTGAGCGACCTTGTGAAATGGTAGGTTTTGCAGATCAGGCACATTTCAGCAAGCAGTTCAAACAGAAAGAAGGAATACCTCCTTCCGTATGGAAGAAAGAACATCGCGCCAAAAGTGAAAAAGATTAATATTTTACATTTTTGTCGAAAAATACACAATTATATACAAATAGACAAGCAGGAACGTAGCATTTACGCCTAGATTTGCACAATAAATAAAGGCGATAAGATATAAAACAAAGAACATTATCAATTATCATTCATTAATTAATCAATAGTTCGTCAAAAATTCGCCAAGCCTAAGCGGCTCTGGCAGTAAATAAAATGAGTTCTTTGAAAAGTTTGTCAATAACTTGCGGGTCTGGGCTAATCCCGAACACGCAAATAAATCGTTCAAGCATATAAGCATTG
>ENA-OQAN01000441-OQAN01000441.1-human-gut-metagenome-genome-assembly--contig:-NODE-441-length-22483-cov-3.803274_pt1 | contig 22483 bp, 27 predicted proteins | sample MGYA00242735_ERZ504527 | MGnify/ENA primary metagenome ERZ504527 (study PRJEB26092, sample SAMD00036230) | human gut metagenome | host: Homo sapiens | study: EMG produced TPA metagenomics assembly of... | reverse complement strand
GTCTGTATACCAATATCGATAGATTTTGAAAAAGCACCCTAAGGGAGCTCTATTAAAGTTACCCTTTTTTACCACCGATATGAAAAAGAAATTTTTTACTAATTTATGGTTGACTTTTCATAGCTGGTCTCCACTATAAAACATTTTCTCATAAACAAGGAAAAGATATGCGGTATCATATTACACACATATCTTTTCTCCTGTCATCTACGCAATTACCTCTTTTGCAGCTTCTTCCAGTGACTCAAAAGCCGGAATGAGATCCTGATTGCTTCTGCCTGCTTTGCATCATCTTTCGCCTTAAGTGCTTTGGACAGTTCTAAAATTTTATTATTAAATTCTTCTTTGTTAATACGCTCTTTTCCTTCATTTAAAAGCTCCATTGTACCATTCATAACCTGAACTTCCCAGTTGACCGCATCTAAGATTCCTTTTAAAAACTTATCTGTATCATCTAAACGCTGTCCTGATAACTCTTTCACAATAATATTCATGTTCTTTACAAGTCGTTCATTAAACTCTACTAATGTTTGTAATGCTTCCTTCTGTTCTAATCTGTTCTCTTCCATCTTTTTCTCCTTTATTGTCTTTCATCTGCTATTTTACCGCTTCTCTGAGCTTCTGTGCCATATAATCAATCATTTCATTGGTCATACCAGGATATACACCAATCCAGAATGTACGTTCCATAATAGAATCCGTCACTGTTAGTGAAGCAGGCACCCGATAACCAGTCTGCTTTTTACGCAATTCGTCAAAACATGGCTGTTTGACAGATTACCTGAAAAAAGCATTCTAGTCTGCACACCATGCGCTTCTAAATACTGCACTACATGATTTTTTTCAATCCTCTCCTGACAGGTCAGAAGGAAACCAAACCATGATGGCTTTGAATCAGCACACGGTTCCGGTAAAATATATTGATCCGTCAAATCTAAAAGCTGATCTCTCAATCGCTCAAAGTTATATCTTCTCTTCTCCACAAAAGATGGCAGTTTCTTTAACTGTGCACACCCTATTGCCGCCTGCAGATCTGTCGCTTTCAGATTATATCCAAAATGCGAATACACATACTTATGATCGTAACCAAGTGGAAGTTCTCCATATTGCTTATCAAAACGATGACCGCATATATTATCTTTTCCAGATGGACACATACAATCACGTCCCCAGTCACGCAAAGAACGGATTATCTTATGTAACAACGGGTTATCCGTATATACGGCACCACCCTCTCCCATTGTCATATGATGTGGCGGATAAAAACTGCTCGTTCCAATATCACCGATACTGCCTGTCTTTTTCCATGTGCCCTCCCAGCAATATTCACTTCCCAAGGCATCACAATTATCTTCCACCAGCCATAAATTATGTTTATCACAGAAACTGCGAACCACCTTCAGATCAAATGGATTCCCAAGCGTATGTGCAATCATTACCGCTTTTGTCTTCTCACTGAAAGCCTGTTCTAACTGGCTGACATCTAAATTATATTGTGGAATTGTCAGATCAAGGAATACCGGAACAGCCCCATACTGTAAATACGGTGTTACTGTCGTTGGAAAGCCTGCAGCCACAGTAATGATTTCATCTCCCCTTTTTACCCTGCGCTCCCCAAGCAGGGGCGATGTCAATGCCATAAATGCCAATAAATTCGCAGATGACCCCGAATTGACCAGTGAACAAAACTTTACTCCAATATACTCTGCCAGTTCTCTCTCAAACTGATCCGTATAATGACCGGAGGTAAGCCAGAACTCTAACGCACTGTCTACCAGATTACACATCTCGTTCTGATCGTATACGCGTGAAGCATAAGAAATTCTGTCCCCCGCCTTAAATTCTTTTTTATTCTTATGAAACGCTTCATAATATCCTTCTACCATAGATAAAATTTCTTTGCGTGCTTCCTCTTCTGTTTTATGTTCAAACATCCTATCTCCTCCGTATTCTCAAACTTTCCATGGCGCATTTCCGCTATTCCACAGCTTTTCCAGATACTCTCTGTCATGTATATTATCCATTGGAGACCAAAACCCCATATGCTTATATGCTGCCATCTGACCATCTGCAGCCAGCTGTTCAAACGGTGCTGCCTCAAGCATTGTATTTCCATCTCCCAAATAAGAAAACACCGAAGACTCCATTACCATAAATCCAATATTTACCCATGCCTGATCGGTTCTTGCCTTCTCCTTAAACCCTAAAACTTCCTGTCCCGTTTCATCCAGCCTCAGTGCACCAAAACGTCCCTCCGGCTGTGTCGTTGAAATCGTGACAGTCTTTCCTTGTTGTTTATGAAATGCCAACAGCTTATTAATATCTACATCTGAAACACCATCTCCATATGTCAGAAAGAATGGTTCGTCTCCAATATAATTACGGATCTTTAATATCCGGCCTGCTGTCAATGTTTCGAGTCCTGTGTCTACCATTGTAACCTTCCATGGCTCACTGTTTCCCCTTAATACCTGCACACACTGATTTTTCAAAGAAATCTCAAGCTGACTGTTATTCTGGTAATAATTGACAAAATACTCTTTTATCATATGCCCTTTATAACCACAACATATAATAAATTCATAAAATCCATATGCAGCATACTGTCTCATGATATGCCACAGAATCGGCTTTCCTCCGATTTCTACCATCGGTTTCGGACGCAGCCTGGACTCTTCACTAATTCTGGTTCCTTTACCACCTGCTAAAATGACAACTTTCATATGCAATCTACTCTTTCGTCATAAATTCTTTGATCTGTTTCTCCATGCACATTCTGACATCCCCATTCTGCTCATAAACCTTGGTCCATTCAATCGTTTTTTCAACGGCTTTTCTGATATTCCAGTGCGGTTTCCAGCCTAATTTATTTTTTATTAAAGAACAATCTAACTTCAGGAATGACGCTTCATGCGGTCCTCTGTCACATACGTTTTTCCATGATATTTCATTCTGCCATATATCACAGAAAATATCTGTCAACTCCCCAACGGATATACAATCACTCTCTTCCGGTCCTACATTATAATATCCCTGTCTTTCTGCATCCTCTGCCTGAAGTTTCGCAATCATCAAATATGCATTTAATGGTTCTAATACATGCTGAAACGGGCGTATAGAATATGGGTTTCGAATTATAATCTCTTCTCCTGCCATCGCAGCACGTACACAGTCCGGAATGATACGATCCCTGGCAAAATCCCCTCCACCAATCACATTTCCAGCTCTCGCTGTTGATACTGCAATCTGCTGTTTATCAAAAAAAGACTTCTTATAACTGTGTGTAACCAATTCTGAACAAGATTTACTGTTTGAATATGGATCATATCCATCCAGCACATCTGTCTCTCTGTATCCCCAGTTCCATTCTTTGTTCTCATACACTTTGTCTGTCGTAACATTCAATACAGACTTTACTCCTGAAGTAGTTCTTACACATTCCAGAAGATTCACTGTTCCCATCACATTTGTTTCATATGTATAAACCGGTGTATTATAGCTCTCACGTACGATCGGCTGCGCAGCAGATGAAATACGATTTCCGGATGGAACTCATCAAAAACAGCTTTCAAATGTTTCAGATCCCGTATATCCCCTTCTATAGAATGCATCTGGTCTTCTACACCAGACAACTTAAATAAACTGGCATCTGCTTCTGGTTTTAAAGCATATCCCACTACATTGGCACCTGCCATCTGTAACATTACACTTAACCAGCTTCCTTTAAATCCTGTGTGTCCGGTAACAAGCACTGTCTTTCCCCGATAGAAATCAAAATATTCCATCTCGTATCCTCCATGGTTCTTAATCTTCCCATACTTTCCAAGGTGCATTTCCGGATGCCCACAATGTCTCCATCCAGGTCTTGTCACGAATCGTTTCTACCGGAGACCAGAACCCGTCATGCTGATAAGTCTGAACCGTTATTTCACCGGCCAGACAATCTATCACTGAAATTGCTTTTGATTTTTTCATACCTGCCCTGAGTTTCTCAAAAGCCTCTGGCTCTAACACCATGCTGCATGCATTTACCCAGGCATCCTGTGTTTTAAATTGTCTAATTTGCTGATAATTTCCTTCTAAATCAATTGACAGTACTTCATTCCGTCCTGTCGGATGTGCTACCGCAAATGTTGCCAATGCTCCCCCCTCTCTATGGTATGTCAACAATTTATTAATATCAATATTTGATAAACAGTCTCCATAAGATACAAATACCTGCTCTCCCTCCGTATATTCACTTGCCTGTAACAATCGTTCCAGCACAGATGCATCACGTCCTGTATCAATAATTGAAACTTCCCAGTCTTCCGTCTGCTTTCTATGCACTTGTACTTCATTTGACTGCAAATCCACCGTAATATCTGACTGATAAATATAAAAATTCATAAAATAATCTTTGATTACCTCTCCTTTATATCCAGTACAGATTATAAAATCATTGCATCCGTAATAAGAGTACTGTTTCATAATATGCCATAACATTGGTCGTCCACCAATCTCTGCCATAGGCTTCGGAAGTTTTTCATCCTCTTCTATCAATGTGCTCGGGAGTCCTCCCGCCAAAATAATTGTTTTCATATTCCCTCAATCTCCGTGTCCTTTACAGCATCAATTATTAATTTTCCAAGTCTGCATCATTATTTCAGCTTGTTCTTCCGGCGTTTTTTCTCCATCATTCCATAGTACCAAATCCGGATTCTTTGGCGTTTCTATCCCAACTTGAAATCCTGCGAGTTCTGTTTCATCTCCACTCTGATACCTGCTATATAACCCTTCTGGTCACGTTTTTGCAGTGTTTCATCTGATACTTCCACATAAATTTCATGATAATTTGCTATATTTTCCCGATTCCATTGTCGAACGCTGTCAAACATGGAAATCGTACAACAGACCACATGAATCCCTTGCTTCTGTAATAGATCACACAGTCTTGAATAACGCATGGCACATTTACGACGATCTGTATCTGAATACCCTAAATCATTTCCAAATACTTCCCGAAGCGTATCACCATCTAAAAATACCGTATTCGAATATATTTCTTTCAATTTGCCATAAAAAAATTTTCCCTATGGTTGTCTTTCCTGCACCAGACAATCCTGTGATCCAATATACGTTTCCCATTTTAACCTCTTTACTTCAACTGGCTTTCCACAACTTTTAAATCATCGCAATCATCAATTTCAAACCATCCACGCTGAATATGAACCGCTTTTAATTTATAGTTTTCATCAATCAATCCCTGCAGCAGATCTGTCATATACATTTTAGCATATGTTCTTTCTGTTCTCCAAAGAGCCTGTCCACTTTCCGAGCGTCTTTCCGCTTCTGCGCTCAAATCCAATACTGCCTGTAATCCTGCACCTTTGAAACGCATCAGACCGATATACTGTGACTGTACTTTATTCAGATCTGATGTTTTCTGTCCGATTTCTGTCAAATAGTCATTTCTATCAAACATTAACGTTTCTGCATCATCTAACGGATTTTCACATCTTGCAGACCAGTATTCATACCATCCATCATCAACAACAACTGACATATCTTCTTCTGTCTTTAATATTTTTTCAAGTACCTCTTTATTATAAATGATATCACCATATGAAATTAAAATATCATCTTCTGTCTCCATCAGATTTCTGGCACACATTAATGAACATACCATATTTGTTGTCTCATATTCCTTATTTACAATAAATTTAACTTCGGTATCTTTAAATTTTTCCTTTAACACATCATTTCTGTATCCTGCAACAATCGTGATATCCTTATCCTCAATTCCACAGGAATGCATCGTATCAAGCTGTCTTTCTATGATACTCTTTCCATTTACCTCTACCATACATTTTGGACAATGATCTGTTAACGGACGTAATCTTGTCCCCTGTCCTGCTGCTAAAATAATAACTTTCATTTTTCCTTAGTCCTTTCCAAATAATTTCTGTACCAGTTCTATATCTTCTTTCTTAAAGTGCTGCTCTCTTTCCGGATGCCACATTGTTGCTGCAATCTTTTGACTCTTTATTTTGATTGCTTCAATCACTCCGTCCTCTGTTCCTGCCAACACCTCCACCGGATCCTTTGCATGCAGACATGCCTGATTATGGTAACTATTAACATTGCGTTTTCCCAGCATTCCATCTATATCATGACGTACTGCAACATGACCTGTAACAGTGCTCAGCTCACAACCATAAAAATCAAGAATCGTCTGCATCCCCCGGCAAAACCCATATACCGGAATGTCATATTCTAATGCAAGTTTTAGCATGGCATATTCTGTCTCATCTCTCTCTGGTGCATCCCCGCCATATTTGACAAGACTGTTTCCACCGGTAAACACAATTCCCGCCGGTTTTAATTCCATCATCATTTTTTCTGCCAGTTCCTTTATATTTGGAACCGGAAGTGGCAAAAAACCACATGTGCTAAGAAATCTTGCTATATTCTGATCCGCACAATCCCTTCGCTCACCATAGCTTTTAACCACTTCGACTCTTTGTGTATACAAAACAGTTTTCATAAAACGCTCCTTTTTCACTCCTTGTTAGAACGTACTGTCCATGATCTTGAACGATATGGTACTTGAATTTCTTTATATTCCTTTAATCTCTCTGCAATCTTATCCAAAATTCTCTTAAATCCTTCTTCACCTGCCTGAACTTGAATATCATTTACCGATTTCCAGATATTCATATACCGTTCTATCGTCATTGTCTCATTATGATTTCCCTCAATGAAAAGCATATGGTCAAATAATCCTGTTCCCATCATCTTCTCAGCCATTTCTTCCGATGTTAATTTATTTCCAGATGAGACTCTTTTTTTTGTTTTTATCTCATCATATATAATTTGCTCTATCTCCATATGAAGTGGACTACTTTCAATATTTCTAGGATTCCAAATTGCAGTGAAAAATCCGCCTGGTTTTAATATTCTATAAAATTCCTTCATTGCTTTAGGTGCATCAGTCCAATGAAATGACGACCCCATTAACACCCAATCTACTGATGAATCTTCTAATCCTGTATCTTCTGCACTTCCAGCTCTCCACGTTATTAACTTAGAATTTTCGAACAGTTTGATTCCTTCTTCACGCATTGCATCATTAGGCTCCACAGCATATCCATGAACCGGGCATTTAAGCTAACTAAATTTTCTGTAAGTTTTCCTGTTCCTGCCCCCACATCAGCAATTGTTAATTCTTTAACTCCATTTTGTTGCATAATATGCGCCTGTATGCAATTCAGAACATCTAATGAATATCCAGGCCGATCCACATAAAATTTTGCCAAATCTGAAAAATCTCCAAATTTCATTTTTTTACCTCTTCTTTCTCAATATATTAATTTTTTTACTTCCTGCATCTATTTCAAGTTTCAACGCATTCTTTAATTCATCAAATTTCTGTTCTCCAACACCGATCACTGCCGGAATTCCCAACTCGCCCGCACGAATTGCCATATGTGAATTCGCACCTCCATATTTTGTAACGAGTCCGCGTATTCCATGAGAGAAAATCCAGTCATATCCCGGATCCGCACTCGGAATCAACAGTATTTTATCTGCAATTTCTACATTCGTGACTCCATTTTCCAAAACAACACTGTCGCCTCTAACACAGCCAAGTGTAATGAAATTTGCCTCTGTATCTGGATAATAGAATTTCCATACATCATCTGACTGTAAAATAACCGGCGGTAACGTAAGTGTCTTAGTCACTGCGTACTCTTCTTTTCCGCGTTCAATCGAATGCCTGATACTTCTTTCAATATCTTTTGCAGACATATATAATTCTCTAATTGTCTGAATATTGATATAAGCACAATCCTCTCTCGAAAAATGATATGTATTTCCCAACTCTCCAATTAACTGCAGCACTTTACTCAGATTTCTAGTGAAAATAAACTTTCCATACTCCCTGCCCTCGATTACTTTTTTTATAAAGTCCATCAGACCCAGTATATTATTATTGAGTTTATTTTCCGTTAACATTTCTTCTAACTTATGCATCTGATGAAGGGATAAACGGAATTCTCCTTCATTATCACATTTATCATTATTCTGGTTTTGATCCCAATCAAAATACAGTTCCGGTGCTTCATCATATCTCATGGATGTAATATCATAGGTACCCGGTCTTAAATGTCCGTACTTTTTCAAAAATCCCTGTTTTGATAATTCTCTAAAATCTTCATTCAAATTAGAACTGACTGTACTTACACCGTTCATAAACAACTGATAATCCTGTTCTGATAAAATTTCGCATTTTACCATAGATTTTAACATCTGCACCGCAATAAAAGCTGCCCTTGCCAAACCTGCAAAAGGCAGTGTTCCATACCTTTTACAATCTTCTAACAGCCAGTATATCTTTTCAAGTATACCCATACTGCTGTTAATAATCTCTTCATATCGATTTTCCAAAATTTCAATTTTCTGATAGTCTTTACGCCAGAGTCCCGTTTCATGATCAATGATCCGATTCGTAAGATTCCGGAGTGATTCTGTTATTGCACAGATTTCATCCTCTGTAAATCCATACTTCTTTAATACCAAAATCCGCTCTGGTAAATCTAACGTATAACAGGAAAAAACAATATCAAACTCAACCTTGTCATGCTTTGACGGATCTTCTGCCAATCGTTTAATGTAATAATTTACAAGCTTATCACTTATTTTTTCATCGAGTTCTGCAGGTACAAATGAATTAAAACTTACCCGGACATCAATGTATGGCAATCCGCCAAAATCTACCATTAACGGAAAGCTTCGCAGATTGCGATACCCATAATTATCTCTCTGATATGCCCAGATACAATCTGTTATTATTTCCCGATATAACGACATAGCCAGCTGTTTCGGTCTCACTCCAATCATTTCTGCCGGATTCCAGTCTGTCATGACACTGTACACAACATTTTCCCCACATAAAAACGGTTTTCCCCTGTTCTTCTATGATTTTTTCTTCAACCCGGCATAATGCTTTTTCCTGTACTTTTTCATCAATAAAAGTACCCTTCAAACAAAGCGGTCTTACCTGAAAGATATATAATTCTTCTTTCTCTGTGACTGCAAATTCAACATCCAGATTCTTTCTCTCAAATAATTTTTCCAGTTCCCCAAGCGTAAATACCAGATTTTCTATATATTCCGGTAATTTTCTCTTGCTGCGATTTGTTCCTTTAAAAACATATAATAATTTATTTTCCGTTCCTGTTCCTGATGTAATTGCTGATGTGGAGCCAGTGGTATCATAATTAATCACATAATAATTTCCCATTGTACTCGGATCCATCGTAAATGCAACACCACATATTTTAACGCTCTGTAACATTGGTTGAACTAATATCTGATTATCCGGATTCGTATCATCAAAAGATGAAACTACCGTATGTACTGCTTCAAAAAAGCTTTTTCTCCACATACATCTCCAACTGACTCAAACTTTCCCGCCTGTGAGCTTTCATTCGTATCTTCGTTTAACGCACTGCTTCGTACGATCAATCGGTCATCCTGTATAGCTTCCCTCACTTTGTCCCAGATGTCAGATGGCTCTTTCTCCCACTCGGCAACCGTAAACGAATAAGATTCGAGTACCTTCGCTTTACCTAACTTGTTATACAATTTTTTTAAAGTTTCTGCTTTTGTTCCTAATTGTAACATCTATCTTCCCTTACCTGCCTTAGATTTTGATCTTCTAATCATTATCTAATTGTCATATCGGCTTTATTGCTTTACAATAACATGTATTCCTGCCCTGATGCAGTTTCAAATATTCTTTTATAAATAGTTTTTACAAACATATCTACATCATAAAGTTCTTCCGGACTCTGCTTCTTAATTAATTCCTCAATGCAGTCACAAAATGAAAATCTTTCCTTAAAAATAATCCTGTCCACTTCTTCAAACTCGTTATAAGATGGACAGCTTGTGACATAACCATACGCTTTTTTAAATTCTCCATATATAATATTTAATCTTGTTTCATCCCATAACGATAAAACTTCTCTAAAGCATGTCAGTCTGACTGTAGATGTGTCATTTCCAGTTATGTATTTTATACCCTCTGCAGTATTTGCCGGAAAATATACCTGTTTTCCCTGTATTGTTGTTTCCAAAAGCTGATCCTGATACGGAATATCCAGCCACTTACACAAGCTCTTCATAGTATCAGCAGTCCGATATTTCAGATCTTCAAAACAAATTGCATATGTACTCTCTATATTTTTTATTTCCAACATATCACCTAGTTCGCTTTTTAATATAGCCTCAAGCATTGGCTTACGAACTGCTCTAACGTTCTTTTCTATTTTTACAAATCTTCTTATCCACGAATATAAATGCTGCACAGGTTCCCTGATTATCATAAGACTTTCCATACGGTCAAACTCATCTTTTTCAAAGTCACCCATCAGCTTCTGCGCGTCTGCATTCGGCATATGCATGTGATAAAATATCCAATAATCCTTTTCTTCTTTTTTTCGATGTAATGCATTATTATATGCAGCAAATAATATTTTTATAAGATGACCATATGATTTTAATTTGATTTCTCCTCCAAATTGTTGTAATAAACACACCATATATTCTTCCGGGTCAATCAAAATATCATTCATGCAGTTTCCATATTCATCTAATATAAATTTCTGATATCTATGCTGACCTACACAATCAAATGATTCATATCTTGAATGGAAATACCCCAGCATCTGCGCCATTATTTCGACAATTAGTTCCTCATTTTGCAGGGAAGCCAGCCTTTTATCATATACCATTTTAAAAGAACCACTGTAAGGCAGAAATAAAATATCTGTATGTCCATCTAACAGCTGTTCCATATAATAACTGCCGGAATTCGACATATTATTAAACAAAATAATTTTTCTAAAATCCTGCCAAAGAAACGAATCCTGTTTATTTTCCTTATTCAGCACAATATCTTTACACGAACGCTTAATATCCAGCAAAAAAACATAATGCTTTAATCTTATCTCGCTTTCGACTGAATATGCATTTTCTTTTTTCAAATTGTCAATCATTCCATCCCTGGTTTTCTGTTCCACACTTTCAGCAGTCATATAATCCTCTGTGCAGATTATAAAAACTGCTTCCAGATATTTGTTTTTGGCATCCCGTAATGCCAATACCGGAATATCATTTTTCACATTTCCCTGCTTTCGCACATCATCATCTGCGTAACAAAGTGGCGTAATATCATATTTTTTAAATAAATTATATGCAATATTCCCCCATACACCAGCTCCATACAGTACTACTCCCTTTTTTTTGCACTGATTGCAAACACTAAAAAAACTTCTGTGCCATTCTGCCATATTATATTTCATGAACCTCCTAAATTTCAGTATAGCTGCAAACACCTTTTTACTTCAAATCACCATTAATCTCCACACAATCCTGTAATGCCAGTTTTACCTTTTCTATAAATCCGATCATCTTTTTATAATTTACGTCATCTTCTATATTGGGATTAAAAAGTGCTTCACAGTACTCATTCCATTCATTACTTTCAAAGTCAACATCCCAGATCAGAACATTATCCCAGACACTGGATAAACATTCATGTAATTTCTGCAGCATATATAATGCTGTTGTCCGATCCTGACACTTTCTTTCTATATCAGCTAACATTGTTATCATCGGCTGTATCATCTCAATATTGGGAGAAGCTGTTTCAAAATTCCTTTTCCTTAATAGTCTCTTTCTCTCATCTATATTGCCATTACTGCATAATACCTCTTCTGCAATTTTCATATGGGCTATTAGTTTCTGCTCATATGCACATAACGCCCTTACCTGTGTTATCAGCTTTCCGATGCCATGTGCTCCACTATAATTTTGAAAATCCAAATAGGAATATCCGTATTTTTCTTTCAATGTATAAAAAAATTTTAAATTTCTGCTCTGTTCATAAAAATAATGTATAATACCCGACTCACCACATACATTAGACTCTGCCAGCTTCATCATTACAAATAGTTTTTCACATTGCAGTTCTTCCTCATCACTGCAGTCTTTGTGAATAAGCAAATCTTCAAAGGTGTTTTTAAAGGTATCTGCATCCATCGTTTCTATCATATTATCCACAGCATCTGCAATTTCATTGCAAAGGCGAACTGACGCTTCAGCGCCAGTAGCACTCATATTGTGATTTGCCCCGCTCTGATGCCATCGAAAGCATACCAGCGACTCCTGCACAATATATATATCATGTTTTTGTAAAATCAGCAGCCACAAATACCAATCCGACAGCTGGTAAAAGCCTTTCAATTCTCTGCGGCTTTCAAAATAAACATTTCTTTCAACTACTGCCGAAGGATAAGCCAAACAATTCCCCTCTTCCAGTAATTTTCGAAGCCATTTAAAACGATTCCTGTTTTCTTGATTAAATATAGATTTGCTCTTAATATTATCCAGATGCTCATCCGCTTCATTTGCCAATGTAAAGCAACACTTTACTGTTGGCATAGATTGAAATACATTCATCTGTTTTTCCAGTTTTTCCGCGTCCCACCAATCATCCGATGTCATAAATGCAATATAATCTCCACTACAGGAATTATTCAAAATTTCTCCAGCGCGTACTAGATCATTTTCTTTCAGCTGATATATTTTATCTATTCTATCACGATATTGTTGAATCACATGAAAGGAACCATCTGTTGATCCATTGTCCACAACTATAAATTCAATATTCTTATAGGTCTGGTTTAATACACTCTCAATTGTCTGTGCAACATATTTTTCATGATTATAACATGGCATTATCACGCTCACTAACGGCTGTTTATCCATATTTTTATTATCTCCTCAAAATAAACCTATTTTTTCAAAATTTCCACACAAAAAACTGCCACATAATCTCAATGACAACGTAGCAGTTTTCCTTTATTTCCACTATGATGCCTCCATGCACATATAATACTCCTAAATATTATATCGGCATATTTCTAATATGTATAACCTTTTTCCCTCATTTCATAAACCATTGTTTCATATGCCTCATCAAACATCTCATACAGCCTGCTCTGTTCTCTCGTTGTACTCCATGGCTTCGTATTGCCAAGATAATGGATAATTTTCGCATTCTCATAGATCTGTCTTGTCACATTCTGATATTTTTGCAGCATCCGTTCCGGATTCTTTGCCAGTTCACGCATTTCATTGTAATCCGCAAACTCCAGCACTCCCTGTTCTATTTTTTCTTTATTTAAGTAGCACCATACCGGTGGGCAATTATATTCATCCCAGCCCACATAAACGAGATTATCATAATACATCTCGTTCATGACATCCTGGTCATTGTACTCATATCTTTCATAATTCTGATAAATATTATCCAATATCTTCTCCACTGCACCTGTATCTCTCAAAAATTTCACATTGTATAGCATTACCCCTGCATTAAAATAAGAATACTCTTCCGGAATCAGAAGCCGTCTTTTATTTGCTGCATGAAATCCATTGATGATCCCGTAAATATCTTCACATACCGCAAACGCTGCATTGCCAAGTTTTGTTTCATATAATGCATTTAAAGAACCACGAATCACCATATCCACATCCAGATATAAAGTTCTCTCCACTGATTCCGGTAACAAATTAATCCCCAATATACGATAATAAGTTTCAACATTGATTCCATTTCTCGAATGTACTTTCGTTTTGAACTCTTCTCCAACGTACAGTGGATATATTTTTTTCCCTGCATAACTTTCTACAAATGCTGTCAGTTCCGCAAGTTCATTTTCGCTGATATCTTCATACGGAAGATAAATATTCATTTTCTCCTGATGGTGCTGCAAAAATAAAGAATACAACATAATATAGGTTGATTTTAAATATGCCGAATTTGTAACGATCATGATATTCATTTGATTTTCCTCTTCCTTTCCTCTGAAACCCGATATATAATACTATTACTGTTTATAAATGATAAAGGAGTCTGCAAACGGCCATGCCCGTGTCGCCAGTGATTTTTCATATGAACATCAGCTTGAACAAATATTTTCATTCTTATAAAACATGAGGTATCCTATATGAAATTACTTTTTTGTGAACGTAACCTTTTTATGCAGAGAGATATCGAAGATGCTCTGACGCATATGGGTATTGATTTCCGTTGTGTTTCCTATGTATTCAATGATCCGAATCGCGACGATTTTTACGCCTCCCATCTGCGGCATTTTCTGTCCGAAGATACCTACGATGCTGTTTTAAGCGTCAATGTTGCCCCCGTCATTGCAGATGTCTGCCAAGATATGGGAATCCCTTACCTTGCATGGTGTTATGATGCCTGCTGGGAGTTCTCAAGAACTGACATTTTCTATTATCCGACCACCTATATTTTTCACTTTGACCGCCGTTCCTGTGAAGATTATAAACAATGTGGCTATTCCAACATATTTCATATGCCTCTGGCTGTGAACTGCCACAGGCTCGATCAGCTTTGTGCCTCCGCAGAACAGGCGGAATCCTATCGTTCTTCCGTCTGCTTTCTTGGTTCTATGTATGGAACATATATGACAGAACGCCCATGGTTCGCCTCACAGTTAGCTCCAAAGGACCTTGAATATCTGATGGACTATATTGAGAAACAGACTGAACGTTATGTACACCACACATTATGGGATGATATCACACCGGAATATATTGAAGCTATCAGTTCACGCACCCCCTCTGGTGTTCAGATTTACCGGATTCCCTTGATCGCCACCTGTTCATCAATCATTGCTGGACGACAGCGCCGGAAAATTTTAAATGAACTTGCAGAACACTTTCCACTTACCCTTTACAGCGGTTCTATTGACAATCCTGTTCCAAAGTCCATTTATAAATGGCGGGCATCTTATTATAGCCAGATGCCTTATGTTTTCCGTTATGCCACGATCAATCTGAACCTGACCATTCCGCCGATCCAGACCGGGTTGTCACTTCGTGTTCTGGATATCTTAGGTGCCGGCGGATTTCTTCTCAGTAATGCACAGGATGAACTTTCGGAATTTTTCAAAGTCGGAACCGAGTTAGACACTTACCATACCGCAGAAGAATTAAACGATAAGATCTCCTTTTACCTCTCCCATCCTGACATTGCCGGTCAGCTTGCCCGAAACGGTCATGATGCTGTAAAGGAACGATTTTCATTTGAAGGACAGCTCACAAAAATCTTTAAACTTTCAGGTCTTTTGCATTAAAGCAATGAGACCTGAAACTCTGTATTTAAAAACTCATCCAGCATCGTCTCCATGACCGCTTCCTGTAATACTACTTTCTTCTGATCCACTGGGTGCTGAATTTTGTGATACAGCAGGAATACGCTCTGCATCATGAACAAAATATCCAGATATTCCTCATCACTGCAGACAAATCCAATTTCCGTCAGACATCTTTGAAGTGTGTCTTCCTCTCCAGATGTTTTTTTCTGATCCATGATTGCTTTCCATCTCTCTCCAAGCACCTTTACATAGTCCGGCAATGTGATATATATCTGCTCTAGTATCTTCTCATCATGTTCCATACTCCATATGTCCCTTACATCTGATCCAAAAAGATCCTCTTTCAGGCTTTTTACATTAAGAATCTTATGATAATACTTTCTGACATGAGACACATCTTCCGGTACCAATATGTAAAACCGATCTATAAAATTACACCTCCAAATCATAAACGTATGATATTCCCACGGTCTGCGGAACAGAACATGAATCACAGGTATCGTCATGTCATTATATAAGGGTTCTTCCTCCGGGCTCTGCATGCCAATACACGCAAAATCTGTTACGATCAGAAGATCCGGGTTTATTTCCAGTCCAATACGGTCAAACTGATACACCGCATCCGCTATATTTTCTGTGATATTTAATGTCAGATCATACACCTCTATTTTTCTTTGCTGTAATAACTTCTTTGCCAGTTTCCCAAATTGTCTTCCAATCAGGGTCGTATTTTCATCTGACAGAATCACGATTTTATTTATCTGTTTCATGAAGCATATCTCCATATTCTTTTAAAAATACATCACGCCATTTAAAATATGTTTCGAGATTTACAAATCCGTCATCATGCAGACACCATGGATATTCCATCTGCGGAACTACCACTTTGTAACCCGCTTTTCTGTATTCCATAGATTGGGATATGTCATAAAAATCCCAACCAGTAAAAATATCCCCGCGCCACGGCAAGTCCTCCTGTGTCGCTATCAAAAGACCATCCACTGCCTCCACCTGTTCGTATGGTGACCGGACTTCTCCGATCAATGCCGGACCTGCTTCTTTTACATTACTTGTAAACAGGGCACCAATTCTTGCACCTGCCCACATGACCCCTTCCATCGGAAGTACCGGTGAACCAACCATTCCGACCATCCCGATCTTCGAATCCTGAGAAAATATTTTTAAAAATTCATAAATAAAATTCTGGTAAACCACAAATACATCCTGGTGCAGATAGACTTTATATTTTGCATCGGACTGACGCATTCCCTCATTGTATCCTGCTGCCATGATGGTGCATCCCATATCGACAACTGTTCCACCTCATAGCCTTCCGGAACATTCAGTTTTTGTATATAACGGATACATTCTTCTTCGTATAATTTATCATTGACGCACATGATAAAACATATTTTTTTATCGTTCACTTTTCCCTCCTGCCTGCTGTTTTGCCCATACCAACAGATCCTTTGGGCTCCTGTCATTTAACTGCATGATGGCAATATCCAACTGTCCGACCTTGGCAGCGACATATGAATTTTCATAGTCTCCTTTTATAACTTTTTTCCGTAGCTGCGCTAATTTACAGAGTTTTTGCTCACATTGCATCTCCCCGTGTCCTAAATAGTCTTTCAGACATATATTTACTCCGTAAGAATACAATTGTATCAGTTCATATTCTATCGCTTCCTGAACTTCTTTATAGTCAGGCAATTTTAAAGTCTTTTCGTAAATAGCTGTCATAGCATAATAAATATTGTCATAATAATTCTTAGTACTTTTCACATTAGAAGAAGACTTCCGGTTATTCCGGTAATAATATAATATCTCTTTTACATTTCCGATATTATATATTGTACTATACAGATAAGCAAGAAAATCAGCATCTTCTAAAATTACATTTTCCCGAAACCGCAGATTCTGATCGGCAAATAACTCTCTCTTAAATATTTTACTGACAATATAACCACCGCCCACTATCAGTTCTTTTCTTTTAGCACTGTCTAACACTCCACATAATTCATCGGACACATGCAGTATGGCAAGATCCTCTGCCTGTTTATAATATCCGGAATCCACTACATCATAATCCACTTCTTTTGCCTTGGCATAAAGTTTTTCATACATAGTGGCTTCAATCAGATCATCACTGTCCACAAATCCAATATATTCACCTTCTGCCGCTTCAATTGCCAGATTTCTTGCTCCGCCCGCACCTGAATTTACCTTTGAATCAATGATCTTTACTTTATCAGGATACTGTCTCTGACATTCTTTCATAATTGACAGACTCTGATCTGTCGATGCATCATTGACCAGAATAATCTCTATATCCTGTAATGTCTGGTTTACAACATTCCCCAGACACTGCTGCAGATATTCCTGTGCATTGTAAACAGGAATGACAATACTCACTGCTGCACGCATTTTAACTTTTCCTCATAACTTTCTGCTAATTCCTGTTTCCCGGTTTTCTTATAAAGTGACACCAGTACCTGTAAGATTCTTTCATCCTCCGGATACCATTCCAGTGCGTACACTAACAGATCAATTGCCGCTTCCGTGCCCTGATGCTCTAAATAGATGCAGCTTACCGTCAGGTATATATCACATTTATCCATAGCAGACACAACAATGATACAGGACATAGCTTCCGGTGTAATAAAATATTGCTGCATTGTCTCATATAAATGGTTCTCAGCTTCCGGTGTCCGCTCAAATTCCAACTCCCAGATACGGAATTCAACACGTTTCAATACTTCCGTCAGTTCCCTGACAGAATTTCCATTTAACAAATAACTGATTTCTTTTCTTTTTTTGGATTTCCTTCACTGTGATCACAGAAAAATATGCGCATAGGAAAGTTCCGGTATGCAGGAAAGACAATGTTCCAACAACTCCTTTTCCTGAAATATATGTAAAAACTCTGTAATAGAAGCTGCTGTCCGGTTTTTTAAACATTCATCTATCTTCTTTAAGTATTCATAACTTTTTTCACGATAATTTAATATTTTTTCACGGTACTCTTCTGATGAAGTCATAAAACTCCTTGTTTCTTTTTCCTCTTTGTCTTTCTCTGCACCTATCATTTTTCCAGATTTCTTCAAATATTTTTTTAATTTCTGGCATATCGCCCCAACATCACTTCTTGTACAAATTTCCTCTCCAATAACAATATAATCAAAATATTCTTCTTGATACGGAAGTTGCATTTCTGCCACATCACCGGCAGTGATTTCTGCCAGATAATGTCCAAACCGAGCCACTAACCCCGCTTCTTCGATACCATATACCCTTGCATTGGGATACTGATATTTCATGCGTGCAAGAGTTGCTCCCCACCCGCACCCAACCTGCAGTACACATATGGGCTGTTTTTTATTCTCTGTAATCTGTGCCAGCACTGTCTGATCTGCCAGATTATATCTGGCTGAGTCAAATCCCCATTTCTCTTTTAATTTTTCTCCATTTTCCTTTATATAGTTAAGGTATTTTTGTTTATCCTTTGCCATATTAAGGCTTCCATAATGATAAATAAAACTGTTATAGCACAATAGCAGTTCATATCCTGCCTGCGTCAGCATCATTCCATAATCTTTATCCTCAAAATTACCCCATGTATATTGGGTATCCAGCATACCGACCTTGTCGACTGCTGCTCTTTTTATGAGCATTGCAAAACCTACCAGCCAGACCTTATTTTCATATGCATTCGGCGCCGGCATGCAAATTTGTGTGGCAAGATCTAAATATTCTTCTCTGGTATGAAATTCTCCCACAATCTGCTGGTCGTTTCCGGCATAATTCGTAAGTGGTCCTACCGCGCCGACCTGTGCTCTTTCATACAGCCCCATACGAAGCCAGAAAATCGCATTTGGCGGCACGACCGTATCGTTATTTAACAGCATGATATCATTTGCGGCTGCAGACAACTCAATTCCCTGATTACATCCACCAGCAAAACCCATGTTTTCTGTATTGCACTGCAGTACAATATCTTCCTGTCCCCTGAGCCAGTCAGTGATCCCATCTGTCGATGCATTGTCTACGACCACCAGTTCATAACTTTCCAGGGGGCAGGTCTTACGGATACTCTCAACACATCCCTTCATAATGTCTTTGCTGTTATACGATAATATTACGATCGACACAGGATGTACCTGACACCTTCCACTTTGCACCATTTCCTCTTTTGCTGCATGGATGACTTCTACATCTTCTGACTGGTGGCAATAATATTCCGCCTGTTCCATGCACAGATATGCCTGATCCATATTAACGGATTTATAATATTCACCAAGCATATAATATAGTTCGTAGTTATATGGATTTTTTTGCAGTCCCCTTGTAATACAGGCATACCCCGCTTCTCTTTGCCCTTCTACACGATATATCTCTGCATTTAAAATCCAGAAAGTTTCTGACTGTTCGCCCTCTTCATACATCTTATTTGCGAGATTTCTTGCTTCCATATAACTGCCATTATTGATCAGTTCCTGCAGTTTCTCTGTCATTTTGTAATTCCTCATCCATTCGTTTGTAACATTTTTTTCCATTAACTTTACAAATTCTTCTTTCATTCCTATCGCTTCCGCATCCCTCAAAATAATCTCAACCCGATGATTAAATGTATTTGTCTGCAAATAATCATTTTTATACCTCGTCAAGATCATACAGCTCGCGACAAGATAGTTGACCGGGTTTCCAGATACGCCTCCCTTAGAATAGGATGCATCCAGCAAAATCTCATCTACAAAGCATGCTTTATACTTCCGGGTAAGTTTTAATGCAAAATCATAATCTTCCAATGCTTTCAATTCTGTATCAAACATACCCGCATCCATAACTGCACTTTTTTTTGCCAGAATCGAAGGACACGGGATCAGATTGTCATAAAGCATCTGTGCATAAATCTCCCCCGACTTCTTTTCCAATGCAAGCTGTTCCGCTGGCAGTATCGCATATCGTCTTTCTCCCAGATCATACAAAATCTTATGATAAACTACTCCAACCTCTCCTGTTGCAGCCTGCATTACCTGCATTTGTTTTTCCAGTTTATCCGGGTGCCAGATATCATCGGAATCCTGGAATGCGATATAATCATATCGTGCCTTTTCCAACCCATAATTTCTTGCTGCAGCCGCCCCCTGGTTCAATCCTGCATAATAATACCGGATTCTGTTATCTCCAAAAGACTCCACCAGTTCTTTCGTATTGTCTGTGGAGCCATCATCTACAATGATCAGCTCAAACCATGGATACGTCTGTTCTAAAACACTGGCAACAGATTTTTTTAACGAATCCGCCCGATTATAAGTCGGTATAATAATACTTACTTCCTCTTTTTCCATTTTTCTAATTTTCTCTTCCAATCCTCTTTTAAGTTCATATCATTTCTAAGAATCACTTCCACCGCAATATCCGATGTATCAGTTACCGTAAAGTAATCCATCGCCTCTTTTTTCCATTCTTCCTGTTCCAAAAGCGTTCTTAGTTTCTTTAAATGTTCGGTCAACACCGGAAGTTCCTTCGAGTATGCCATCATACCTGGTATTCCATTCTGCTCTTCCAGTTCACAGATATAAAGGATCTGTTCAATATCCGGTATCTCATGTTTTAAATCAGAATGTTCCAGTTGAATATCCGGACGTACTTTTAATATCTCGTAAAACATCTGCTTGCCTGTGTGACCTGTCCCATTTTGATCAGTTGTCCGATCGCCAGTTTAAATTCCTTTGTCTCTGCCTTTTCCTCTGAAATTCCAACCCGTGATTCATACACAGTCAAACCTCGTGCCGTGATCCAGACCAAAAGTAATTGTTCTGACAAAAAGCCGAATACCCTCTTATGATATTCATCATAACTGCTTACATCGATCCGCTTTTCCAGTTCAAAAAATATCGCAAACAGCCAACTGCAATATTCATCAAATAATTTCCGCGATGTCACCATCAGATTGCCAAAGTAATGTTTTTTCCCCTGCATTACCTCACAAAAAACTGGATAGTCGTCTGGAAACAATTCCTTTATCACCTGTCCTTCCTCTTCCAGATCTTCTATATGGTGTGCTTTTGCATAATATTCCTGATAAGGCACATCTGCATACATTGCCTTTGATGTGATGATATCATACCTGGACAGAATTTCTTCATAATCAGCCTCTTTCAGCAATTCCATTTTTTCATTGATAAAAAAACGTCTGTAATGACAAATCCCTATATTTTCGCGTCCCTCATAATTCTTCCACACCCAGTAAATCCCTGTCAGTTCACCATAATAACAATTCAGATCAGATATGGAATCACCCGTATCATCTCCCAGATATCCCAGATCTTCGTGAGCGGCTCTTCCCACCTGAAGTGGAACATATACCGGATCTTCCGGTTTTGCAAAATGTTTATGTGTCATTGTAAATACTCTGGTCATTCTTCCTCCCCCATCTGTCTGCCTGATCAATCAATGTAAGCAGGTATTCCGCACGGCTTTCCCATGTATGATTTTTTTTTTGCATAAGCATAGCCATTTTTTTGCAATCCGTGTTCTCTCTTCATCATCCTGAAGGATTTTTCGGTCAGCTCCGGCAGTTTGTCCAGCTCTGTCAAAGAAAACATCTGGCATTCCTGACCTGACCGGAATTGTCCTCTCTGGTATGAAGTCTCATCGGTAAGCAGTACTGCCCCTGCCAGCATACTGTTCGCCATACGTTCTGTAAATCCGCCCTTATGCCATGCCATCACATTCAAAGATATTTTTGCCTCACTTAATATTTTAAGGTTTTCTTTCCAGTCTGCATCCTTGTGTATCACAAGTCCATCTACAGATACAAGATCACATTTTTCCCAACTGCTTCCCCATACATCTACCGCAATCCCGGATGTTACCAGTGTCCGTACTGTTTTCTCCCTATAATAATACATCACACACTGTACAACACTTCCAAGCTGATACAGCATATGTAGAAACTGTTCATCCGTCAGTGTAATTCTATAATAAGAAAGTGTCTCCATCAGTGCTTCTTCTGCAGTAAGATATGGTTTTTTTCTCATATTCAGCAGAAACCGGTTTGCCGCAAAACGTGTTCTGCGGTCTGAACTGTGAATAAGCCTGCATTTTTCCCTGTAATCTCCATAAGTACCAATGAAACTACTCCATATCTTCGTTTCTTTAAATTTATTTCTTCTTTTTGCTCAATCCCACCTGGTGGGAACAGATAACATCCGCTTACCTTAGGATAATACTTTTCA
>ENA-OQAN01000440-OQAN01000440.1-human-gut-metagenome-genome-assembly--contig:-NODE-440-length-22527-cov-3.595357_pt1 | contig 22527 bp, 26 predicted proteins | sample MGYA00242735_ERZ504527 | MGnify/ENA primary metagenome ERZ504527 (study PRJEB26092, sample SAMD00036230) | human gut metagenome | host: Homo sapiens | study: EMG produced TPA metagenomics assembly of... | reverse complement strand
TCCCACATCCGGCTTCCTTCAGATTCCACCTCACGATGGACACCCTTGCCTTCGGCTATATCCTTCCCACTACCAGGCGGATTCGGGACTTGCACCCGTTAGAAACGTGCGCCGCCGGGCGCACACAAAAAAAGGAAGAATTCCATTACTGAAATCCTCCTTTTTTATATATCAGAACATTCCGTTCACAGTCTTATATTTGTAAAGCATCTCCGCATGATTCTGCTCTTCCACCTGGATATCTGCCAGAAGCTTCCGCACACCACTGTCTTCAAAAGCAAAAACATCCGAGTTGTATTCTCCGGAAATCAGCTTTTCTGTTCCGATACAGTCTGTTGCAAGAAAAGCATCGTGTTCCTTATCCTCTGAGGACATCACCGATGTGTAAGCAGCCTTTGGCTGGTAATCACGGCCGTCACTGTCATTGCAGTTTACCTGGGGAACTGTACCGGAAAGCACCTGACTCAGGGAATCGTAATGCTCCTGCTCTTTTTTCTGAAGAGTCTGAAATAAGCTTTTAAGCTCCGGATCCCTGGCCTGCTGTGCGTATTTTCCGTATTTTTTCAATGCAGCTTTTTTCTTGTGTCTGAAGATCCTGGATCACTGTGCGTTCTTTTTCCTTTAATATCATTATGATCATCCTTTCTTTTGATAATAATGATAGTATGGTTTGGAAACGCGATTTTATTCATATTTTACGCAGTCAGTATCTCCATCAGTGCTCCATAAAGATCCTTGTCCAGCTCCATGGACTGAAGCTCAGATAAAAGAACCGGCAGCTTCTTTCCTGCTGTGATCAGCTGATATAATCTGTCCTTCAGTACAAAACCGATCTCTGCCTGGTTCAGGAAATCAAAGATACGTTTCTCTATACGATTATCCGCTACCTCTCCTGCGAGAATGATCTGCACCTCTGCCGCTGTGTCTGCTTCCACTTCCACACAGATCTTCTGAAGCTTCTCTTCATATTTTACAGCAGCCTCAGTCTCTGCTCCGTTAACCAGAACCTTCACAGTATCTGTTCCTGTTTTCGCAAAATCACAGAACTCCACGGTATAAGCTCTCTTTGCCGGGATCAGCTCTGTTTTTCCCTGTGCGGGATGAATGGTAAACACTCCCTGATCCTTTTCCTTATAATCCATTTCCGTAAATACACAGGCACCATTTTCGTAAGCACAGGTTTCGTTGTCGTCCTCATACAATCGGAAGCTTCCGTCAGCTCCCGGGAATACCCGGATATTCAGGCTTTCCGGATTCTTTTCCGCCTCTGTTCCACGGATCTCATCGGTCATCACCAGAATACCGCCTGCTTTTGCAAGAACCGGGATACTGTCCAGAGTACGGTACATATCCACCATTCGTCCACCCTCATAGCGCAGACCTGTATAGATATCATACCATACCCCATCCGGCAGCCATACTGCTGTCTTTGCTACATTAAGGCCTTTTACTCTCGGCGTTGTCACAGCCGCTACCATCAGCTGGTCTCCGAAAAAGTACTGATTTTTTACTGCATATGCCTCCGGTGCCTCCGGATATTCATAATACATGGGCTCCACCAGTGGAAGATCTTCCTGATAGCTTCTGTAGTTCATTGTATAAAGATACGGCATCATTCTGTGGCGCTCACGGAGAGCTTCTTCCATGACAACCTCTGTCTCCTTTTTGAAACGCCACGGCTCTTTTCCGTTGAAGTCACTGCATGAGCTGTGAAGACGCATGATCGGGGAAAAGATCCCGTACTGTGTCCAGCGGGCGGTCATCTCATCATCCTTATATCCAAGCATATGTCCGCCGATATCATGGCTCCACCATCCATAACCGATGTTGGAAGCTGTGGATGTAAAATACGGCTGGAAATCAAGGGAATCCCAGGTAATATGAGTATCTCCAGAAAAACCTATCGGATATCTATGGCTTCCGGGACCTGCATATCTGGAAAAGGTCATGGGACGTTTTCCGTTTCTGGCACTGTCCAGGAAATGGAAGTGGTTGAAGATCCACAGAGGATCAAGCCCTTCGATCTTGCAGTTGCTTCCCTGCTGCCAGTCGATCCACCAGAAATCCACACCTTCTTCCTCTCTCGGATGATGAAGATATTTGAAATAGGCTTCCATAAATTTCGGACTTGCCGGATCACATACTACCGGATCTTCATTCTCATAATCCACACCCATGGCCTTTGCCATGTCCTCATACATTTCTTCCCAGCCTGTACGCCGTCTGCAGGATGTACATTTAATGTGGTACGCATTCCTCTTTTATGTAAACCATCCAGAAAACGTTTCGGATCCGGGAAGAGCTCTTTATTCCAGGTATATCCGGTCCAGCCGCTTCCATATTTCGGGTCAACATCGGTCACATGCCAGTCCATATCAATAACGGCAACCGTAAATGGGATATTTTTTTCCTGGAATTTATCCATCAGCTCATTGTAGCTTTCTTCAGAATATTTATAATATCTGCTCCACCAGTTTCCGAGAGCAAACCTTGGAAGCATCGGTGTTTTTCCGCAGAGTCTGTAAAAATCATGAAGTGCTTCTTTGTAGTCATGTCCGTATCCGAAGAAGTACAGATCCTTGATGCCCTTTCTTCTTGGCTCGATCCACCGTCCGGCAGAAGCACCTGCGATCTGCTGTCGTCCACCAGAGAATATCCGAACCTGGAAAGAATACCATGCTCCAGCTCTGTTGCTCCGTCCACCATATCCAGCGTTCTGGCAGTTCCCTTCAGATCATGGATCTCTTCTCCGTAGTGCCAGATGCTGTGGTAAGCGCTTAAGTTTCCTTTTACCTGAATGCTTAAGCCCCAGCTGGTAAATTCCTTCTCATTATAAATAAGGTGGATTCTTTTCGTATGTACCTCGATCCCATCCTCTGTACGCACTACACGATAGTCCGCTTTCGGAAAATCCCTGAAAAACACCATCTGTGTGGGGCGGTCCTCAAATACGCCCTCCTCATCATACTCCAGACGGATCAGTCCCTCTGTAAGAAACGTAATCCTGTATTTATCCCCTGTGATCATATTTTCGCTTAATGCCAGGGGATGTGTTTCTACTTTATATATGTCCTGCATTTATGTCCCTCCATTTATTATCTGTATGCCATCAGCCCTTTACAGCAGAAGCTGCAATTCCGGCGATAAACTGTTTCTGGAAAAACAGATAGATCAGAAGTACCGGGATGATGGAAATGGCAGTTGCCGCAAACAGTGCACCATAATCTGTGGAATACTGTCCGTTAAACATCTTAAGACCAACGGCAAGAAGCTGTTTGTCTTTGTTTGTAATTACCAGGTATGGCCACAGGAAATCCTCCCATGTCCAAAGGAACTGGAAGATCGCAATACTGAAGATTCCGTTTTTTGACATCGGTAATACGATCTTGTGGAAAATATAAAACTCATTGGCTCCGTCAATTCTTGCAGCCTCCAGGATCTCGTCCGGAAGTGCGGAGATATGCTGCTTCATCATAAAGATTCCGAAGCCGCTGAACATAGCCGGGATGATCAGTGCTTTGTAGCTGTCCATCCAGCCAAATGCCTGGATCATGGAATACTTCGGGATAATGGTAACACACCACGGGATCATCATAGTAGAAAGTACGAATCCGAAAAGAATATTTCTTCCTTTAAATTTGTATTTACTCAGTACAAAACCACAGATAGTACTTGTATAAATTACGATCAGAGTGATCACTACCGTAATAACAATACTGTTTAAAAAGAAACGGATAAAATTAAAGTGTGCGTTCATATTGATGTAGTTATCAATGATGAATTTCTGCGGAAGGAGATGCTGCTCCAGAGCCATGATCTCCTGATTTTCCTTGAAGGATGAAAAAAGCATCCATACAAAAGGATATACAGTAACCACTCCAAGGATCAGAAGGAGTGCATTTAAAGCAATACTGCTGACTTTTCTTTTCATGAATGTTTTCCTCCTTTAATCTTCTGTTCCGGAAACACGGAATGATAACCAGGTAAATACTGCTGTGATAACGAACAATACAAAGGACAGTGCAGATGCATATCCGAAGTTGTATTTTACAAACGCTTCATCATAGATGATGTAGGATGCAAGGTAAGTTGCCGTTCCGGGACCACCTTCTGTCATGATCAGGATCTGAACATATGCCTGAAGGTAGGAAATAATAGAAGTGATGATAACGAACAGTGTCATAGGCTTCAGCAGCGGAAGTGTGATGTAACGGAACGTCTGCCATGCGTTGGCGCCATCTACTTTTGCAGCCTCAAGAGCATCTGTCGGAAGAGAATAGAGACCTGCCATGTACATAACAACTGCATATCCGAAATCCTTCCAGATGGTCATGATCATAATTGCAAGAAGAGCAGTTTTCGGATTCATCAGCCAGTTTACATCCAGTCCGAAGATCTTATTGATGGTACCGATCTGAGGATTGTACATGAATTTCCATACAAAGGCTACGGCTACCATAGGAGTTACAACCGGCATGTAATATACAGCTCTGAAAAAGCTTTTATATTTTATCAGTGTGGAATAGATCGCATAGGCGATTCCAAGTCCAAGACCTACACGAAAGACAATAACTACAACAGAGAAGATCACTGTGTTCAACATGGATTTTCCAAACAGAGCACTGGTAAATACTTCCTTATAATTCTCAAGACCCAGGAACCGGTAAGTACCGCTCAACGGGTTCCACTCATGAAAGCTTCCTGCAAAAGCGATTCCAATAGGTACGATCAGAAATACCGTGAAGAAGATCACCATTGCCAGAACAACGATATTTCTCAAAATGATCTCGCTTTTGCTCTGCAGCGGATTTGTTTTTTTTAAACATCGATGCATCCTCCTTATCTTTTCGATACACATCTTTTTGCCGAGAAAGGCGCACCCTTTTCCAAGTGCGCCTTTCTGCTCTGATACCTGCGGATTACTCACGGCATCTTTTTATTTTGCATACTTATAAAGGTTTTCTACAGATTTGAATGTACTGTTCTTCATATCCTTTGTGATGTTGGCTTCTGCTTCGTCCAGGGCAGTATCGATGTCAACACCGTTGAAGAATACATCCTCTCCTGCTTTTTTCATAGAAGTCTCTACAGTTGCAGGCATCGGGCCCGGCCAGATATAGTGGTCAATGTGCTCGGAAAGAACCTTCAGAGAAGGATTCTCAAGGATCTTCTCATTATCTGCCAGAGATTTCTTAGCCGGGAAGGTACTCATTGCCAGGTTAAATGCAACCTGTGCGTCATCATTTGCCAGGAAATATTTTACGAAGTCCTGTGCAACTGCCTGCTGGTCAGCCGGAGCGTTTTTGTTTACACCAAAGGTAGACTCACCGTTGTAACGGTTGTAAGCATATGGCTCGCCGTCAAAGGTCGGGATCTCAAATACGCCAAAGTCGATGTTGCTCCATGTTGTTTTCAGAGTGTTGTAGTAGTGTCCCCACTGGATAACCATGGCTGACTGTCCCTGTCCGAAGCTGTCTGCTGCTTTCTCACCGAAGTCCTTGGAACCGATGCCATCTACGTCATACATATCTACCAGCATCTGCATTACCTTCTTCATTGCATCAGAGTTTACATTCGGAGTAACTCCGTCTTCCTTGAAGAGGTTTTCTCCCAGCTGATAATTCAGGCCAAGGAGGTAATTCTGATGGAAATCATCGTTGAAGTTCAGACCTGCCTGAACGATCTTGTCACCGTCTTTAATAGTAAGCTTTTTGGCAACCTCGATCATCTCGTCCCAAGTCTTCGGGATATCAGCATCTGTCAGACCTGCTTTCTCCCACATATCTTTGTTGTAGTATACAGATCCGGTCATCATACCGTAATCAATATAGTAAACCTTTCCATCGATCACATGGGCACTTACACCATTGAAATCTGCCTCCAGATCCTCTGTGGGGATATCAAGAGGAGCCATGTAATTGATCAGGTTCTCATGGTAGCTGTTATGTACGTTGAAAATAGCCGGTCCGTTGTTTCCATCCAGTGCAAGAGGAAGCTTGGTCCAGTAATCCTCCCATGGGTTATCAACAAGATTGATGGTTACATTTGGATGAATCGCTGTGTATCCGTCGATGATCTGCTGGAACAGCTCGTCACTGCCCCACTCCCAAAGCTCTACGGTGATGTCTTTTCCATCATTGATCTCCACGCTTGGGTCATATTTGACCGTATCTCCGAAAGGCTCTGTAGGTGCCTCTGCCTTGGCTTCGGATTTGCTGTCACTTCCGGCAGAACTTCCTGTACTGCCACATCCTGTAAATGCAGTTACAACCATTGCTGCAGCAACTACCGCTGCAAAAACTCTCTTTTTCATGCATTACCTCTTTCTTTCCGGTATTTTCCTGTTTTTTGACTACGTTTTCCGTTCCTTTTAGTTTAGCGCTAAATCTATTGTTAATCTATCACGCGCATAGAGATTCGTCAATATAATTTTATTATTTCGTCGATTTTTCTAGTATTTATATGAGTTTTTTGTGCATTTTTCATATTCCAAGGCTGCATTTTTTATTTTCCCGCAATCATACATTGATTTTTCACTATGTTGGACTATAATATATATAGTTTATAAACCGTTTTTTTCGAACATTTATATTTCGTGTTTAAACCTTGTAAACCTGTAATAAGAGGATACATAAATTCTGGATTTTTCATTGTATTTTTATTTTTAACTGAGAAATGTGTCAGAATTTTTTATATAATATATATATGTATGACAGCAGTTTCCTTCGCGAAAACTGCTATGGAAGAACAGAGGTGTGTAGTATGACATTAAAAGATATTGCAGATCTGGCCGGTGTCAGTATGATGACCGTCTCCAATGTGATCAACGGCAAAACCAGCCGCGTTTCCCAGAAAACCAGAGACAAGGTCAATGCGATCATAGAAGAATACGGATATGTTCCCAACCTGAATGCCGGAGCTTATCCAATAAAAAATCCCATATCATCGGCATCATCATTTCCCTCGATGAAAAAGATGTGCTCCTGGGAACCAACTATTTTGAGAACCCTTATGTCAGCACCATGATCGGTGCTATCGAAAAAGAACTGCAGAAGAATGAATATTTCACCATGATCCGCTCTGTATCAAAAAATGCGGATATCATTTCCCTTCTGAAGAACTGGAATGTAGACGGAATCATCATTCTTTATCCTGCCGCCGGCGAATACATGGCAAAGCTAATGGATTCCGCCACCTGCCCCATCGCCACTTTTGACTGTGAACTGGAACACTCCAATCTTATCAATATCACTTCCAATGATGAGAAGGGTCTTTACCTTTCCACAAAATATATGATCAATCACGGTCATTCCGCCATTGCCTTTGTGGCCGATTACAAAAGCAGCCACGTTCTTGCCAACCGTTTCAATGGCTATAAACGGGCGCTGGAGGAGAACCATATTACTTTTAACCCGGATTACGTTTATGAGTACTCTCCTTCCTATGAGGGCGGTATCCAGGCCGGCCGTGAGATCGCATCCAACAGCTCTCCAGTTACCGCAGCGGTAACTACAGCGGATATCTGTGCCATCGGAATTATGGAGGGTGCACGCCTGGGCGGTTACCGCATTCCTGTGGATCTCTCTGTGATCGGATATGATAACCTGACTCTCTGCCAGTACACCCTGCCAAAACTAACTTCGGTTTCCCAGAACATCCCCCAGAAGGCGAAGCTGGCCACCAGCCTTCTTCTGGAAAAGATCCGCACCGGTTCTGTCAGCTCCTCCTGCCAGGCCGCCCTGGATGTTGAGATCGTGGACAGCAGTCGGTGATCTCTTTGTATTAAGTACAGGGATTCTACCTCTTATTTTTTGATGTTAGATCCCTGTTACTGTTCACCGATAATGTCTGCGAAGTGTTTTTGTGAACTCAGCATCTGAACCCCCAAAGGTATCTGTTCATGAACCAGGATCAAATCAAAAAATCCCGGAACTGCTGCAGTGCTTCTGATCCGCCAGCACTGGCACAGCTCCGGGATTTCCGTTACAAACCCTCCTGATACACGCTGTTGATCGTAGCCTGGGCGTGCTCCAGCTCTTTTTTCCGGATGATGCTTCCCTGTCACTTAAGATCGCCAGCATCTCATCGATCACATCCTCACTCTGGGACTTGTCACCCTGTATAAATACCCCAGCATCCGGGTAGCTGTGTAATCGGTATTCATATGTTTATAGGCGATTTCCCGGCACAACTCATCGGGATAGCCCTTATCCTGAAGCGCTCTGTAAAGCTCATCTGTTCTTGTATCTGCCATATGCTCCTGAGATTCCTTTCCTGTTTTTATTATAATTTCACCAAGCGGATATTCGCGATCCGCTTTCGCTGGTTCCATCCATATTCAGTACAATAAATCGAACATTTCCCTTCCACTCTTCTGCATAATCACAAACGCGACCGCTTCACGATTTATCCTCCTCATCCATGCCATTTTCTTTACCAGCCTTATATATCCCCCGGATCCCCAGGATCAATGTCACGAAAATCCCTGTGATCAGTATCCACACCGGCCACATAGGTGCCGTTCCCAGATTCCCGCTGATCCCGGCATCAAGACATACTCCAATGGATAACAGCTTGATCACAGACATCATTTTTGACGCGATCTCAAAGATATGCTCTCTGTTTTCCTCTGTCACCTCAACCGGATAATTCCACCACTGTGGAAATCTCTGACAGAACATCAGAAGTGCCAGGATCAGCAGCCCCAAAATCGGCTCCAGAAGAAGGCTGCCCTTCTTCCATACCGGTCCGGGATCCATGCGCATTAAAATGGATCGGCACCCTCTCCGGCAGATTTCCCCAGGTGGCCACAAGATACATCACGTACCCAAGGATCATCAAAAAGCAGAGCACATCTGTAATATTCCGCAGTTTTTTCTCAGACATTATCCATCCCCCTTTCATTGCAAAATAAACCCGTCTGTAAATCGAATACTCTCTTTTCTGTATTTTACACACAAATTACCTGCTTGTAAAAGTATTTTGCAAAAAATTACCTTACATAACAATATCTGTTAAGCACTAACGATTGCATACGAAATTTTTATATGATAAAATAGACATGTTGTCCAAAAACATATTTAAGAAAGGGAAAGAAATATGTTAGAAAAAATCTTCAAGCTGTCCGCAAATAAAACGGACGCCAAAACTGAAGTTCTGGCAGGTATCACCACCTTCATGACAATGGCGTATATCCTGGCAGTTAACCCGAACATCCTGTCCGCAACCGGCATGGATTCCGGAGCTGTATTCACAGCTACCGCACTGGCAGCCTTCCTGGGAACGCTGCTGATGGCAATCTTCGCCAACTACCCGTTTGCACTGGCACCCGGAATGGGTCTGAACGCATACTTTGCCTATACAGTTGTTATCGGTATGGGATACAGCTGGCAGTATGCACTGACTGCAGTTTTTGCAGAAGGTATCGTATTTATCGTTCTTTCACTTACCAATGTACGTGAAGCGATCTTCAATGCGATCCCTCTGAACCTGAAATCCGCAGTCAGTGTTGGTATCGGTCTTTTTATTGCATTTGTAGGATTACAGAATGCCAATATCGTGATCGGCGGCTCCACTCTGCTGCAGCTTTTCTCTGTAGATGGCTACAACGCAGCCAAGGGTGTGGAGGCTTCCTTCAACAACGTTGGGATCACCGTTATCCTGGCTCTGATCGGTATCATCGTAACTGGAATCCTGGTTGTTAAAAATGTAAAGGGAAACATCCTCTGGGGTATCCTGATCACATGGGGACTTGGAATCATCTGTCAGTTCGCCGGACTTTATGTTCCGAACCCGGAGATCGGCTTCTACAGCCTGCTCCCGGATTTCAGCAACGGACTCTCTATCCCGAGTCTTGCTCCGATCTTTGCGAAGCTGCAGTTTGACGGAGTTTTCTCACTGGATTTCCTTGTTATCCTGTTTGCATTTTTATTTGTAGATCTTTTTGATACTCTTGGAACTCTCGTTGGTGTCTCTTCTAAAGCAGGCATGCTGGATGAAAATGGTAAGCTTCCTAACATCAAGGGCGCACTTCTTGCAGATGCAGTTGCAACAACTGCCGGTGCAGTTCTTGGTACATCCACAACCACTACCTTCGTAGAAAGTGCTTCCGGTGTATCCGAAGGCGGAAGAACCGGACTTACCGCAGTGACAACTGCCATCTTATTTGGCCTGTCCCTGTTCCTGTCTCCGATCTTCCTGGCAATCCCGTCCTTTGCCACAGCTCCGGCTCTGGTGATCGTTGGATTGTACATGCTCAGCAATGTTATCAGCATTGATTTCAGCGATATGTCCGAGGCAATCCCATGTTATGTATGTATCATCGCAATGCCGTTCTTCTACAGCATTTCCGAAGGTATCTCCATGGGAATTATCACATACGTAGCAATCAACCTGATCACAGGTAAGGCAAAAGAAAAGAAGATCAGCGCTCTGATGTATGTACTGGCAGTGCTGTTTATCCTGAAATATATTTTCCTGTAAAATATGGCAAAAAAATTCCCGGGAAGTTTTGTCCCGGGAGTTTTTTTATTCCAGCAAAATATTCTTATTTCTTCGGCTGATACCGCATATTCGATACATTATAAACCGTGATAAACGCTTTCGGGTCCTCCTGGTTTATAAACTTCATCAGCTTCTGATATTCACCTTTATCTACGATGGTGATGATCTCACGGCGTTTTTCCATGTTATAGGCTCCGATGGCTCATAGATCGTGGCTCCGCTGTGCAGGTCATGAATGATAAACTGCCTCAGCTCCTCTTCCTTTTTCGTGATGATGCAGACACGCCGCTTGATATTATTGTCAAAAATAAAATGATCCAGAACGATTCCGTTAAAATACGTTCCCAGAATACTTAAGACCACCGTCTTTTTATCATACACAAGCGCCGCGGAAAGTGCCACGCACATACCGGAAAGAGACATGGCTTTTCCAAGTTCCATGTGGAGATACTTATTCATGATCTTCGCCACGATATCCAGTCCGCCTGAGGATGCATTCCTGTTAAAAAGAATGCTAAGTCCCACACTCACTACCAGAATATAACACAGAACATCCAGTTCCTGGCTGTCTGTCATGGAACCGAAATTTGGAAAAATGATCTCAAACAATCCCAGAAACAACGGCAGCATTACACTGGTATAAACCGTCTTAACTCCAAACTCTCTTCCACAGGTAAAAAATCCAATGATCAGCAATACCACATTCAGGATCATGGTAATCGCCGACAGCTGCAGCGGCACAAAATTGGAAAGCACGATTCCAAGACCGGAAATACTGCTGACCGACGTATGGCTTGGCACTAGGAAAAAATATACCGCCGCTGCAATGATCGCCACTGCCACGGTGAGGATCACGGTTTCCTTAACGATATCCGCATAATTCAGTTTCTTTTTCATAATTTCAGATACTCTTCCCATTCTTTTTCTTTAGCGCCCACCAGCACCTTGTCTTTCCCAACAAGGATTGGTCGTTTCACAAGCATCCCGTCTGTTGCAAGAAGCGCAAGCTGCTCTTCCTCACTCATCTCCGGAAGTTTATCTTTCAGTTTCATCTCTTTATAAATATTTCCACTGGTATTGAAGAAACGCTTCAGCGGAAGACCGCTTTTTTCCCACCAGGCTTTCAGTTCCTCTGCAGTTGGATTGTCCGTCTTAATATCACGCAACGTATATTCTGCGCAACTCTCATCCAGCCATTTCTGAGCCTTTTTGCAGGTACTGCATTTTGGATAGCATACAAATAACATCTTATGTCCCCCTGTTCTTCGGCAGTAAATACGTAAATTCACTGCTGTCTGTTTTTTTGCCTACAGCACAGAATTTTTATAGAACTTTTTCACTGTACTGTCCAGGTTTTATTTTAACATAGACGATGCGGTATTTCTATCCTCTTGTTCCGACCATATCAGCTTCGATTCCTGTTTCATCTCATCCACAATTTTCTCCGCTGCATCCAGATCTCCCTTTGCTTCCAGCTCTGTTAATTCCAGGCTCTTCTTTCCGGCTCCTCATCATATAATAAACCTCTGTTACCGTTTCCGGGATGCTGTCATCTTCCGGTGATACTTCCTCTGTCTTTTTGGAAAAATCCTGAAGCAGCATGTCATCGCCTTTCAGTTCCAGAGTTCCTGCATATGGCGCGTCAATGGCGTAAACGAACTCTGTTTTTCCATCTTCTGTGTACTGCACTTTCATTCGATTGATGAGATTATTGGAAGAATACAAACTGTTATTTTTTACGTACATTCCGCTATTTTCCAGGGTCATGTATTTTTCGTCGAAATACCAGTGGTTGTAGCCTGCTGCCGCAGCGATGAGTGTCAGGATAACTGCCACTGCTGCTGTCAGCACTCTGCGTATTATTAATTTTTTCCGGATTTTTTTCAGTGCGGCTGCACTTCCGATATTTTCCGTTTCACCAGCTCTGCGTTGTGCTCCGGAGGCTGCAGATGATCTCATTTGAGCCTGCTCTTTTCCCTGCTCCTCCTTCATGATCTCCAACATTTTTCTGCATTCCTTACAAGCTTCCATATGCTCTTTTACCAACGCCTGACTGTCTTCACTTAAAATGCCGTCCACATAAGATGGCATCAGATCCTGTATTACATCACATGTGATCCTCATTGCTCCAGCTCCTCTCTGATCTTTACTCTTGCACGGTAATAAGTCACCCTCGCCCAGTTTTCACTTTTTCCAAAAAGCATTCCAATCTCACGGAAGGTCAGCTCTCCGAAGGTCCGCAGGGAAAAAACTTCTTTGTACGGTTCCGAAAGTCTATGCAGAACCTTGTGGATTTCCATAGCCTGGCTCCGCTGCGCCAGCTTTTCCTCCAGAAGCTCTCCGCCAGCGCTTTCTATTTTTTCCAGCTTCTCATCCCCGAGAAGTTGCTTCTTCTGTTTTTTCAGATGATCGTACAACGTATTCTTTGCGATCTGGCAGAGCCACACACGCACATCACAGTCACCACGGAACTGATCTGCTTTTTTCAGCGCCTTAAAAAATGTCTCCTGGGTCACTTCCTCAGCCAGCGCTCCATCCCGTGAGACAGAACGGATATACCGATATACAATGTCAAAATATGTCCGGTAAAGTTTCTCTATGTTCATCGGTTTTTCTCTTTCCTCCCTTCTCACTTATAAGACGCACTGATTTCAAAAACGTTACAGAAAATCTTTCAAAATTTCGTCCGATATTTTATTCCGGCGTTTCTTTTAGCACAAACGAAGTGCCCGGTATAAAAATACCGGGCACAGCATTGTCAGAATTTTCTTCTGACCTCCTCTTACACTCTGCTGCATACCTTCACATCGTTCCATGCTTTTCATAATATTTCTTTTTTTCCGCATACATAAGATCATCTGCTCTTCTCAGCATTGTCTCAAGCTCCGAAGAGCTTTCCTCCCAAACAACACCAACAGAAACACTGATCCTTTTGGCAGCAATGCTGTCACAGATATCCCGGACCTTACTCCGAAAAATCTTCTCATCCATATCAAAACAGATGAGTACAAATTCATCGCCACCTACCCGGTAAGCATTTTCCGGCAGAATCGCAAGCATGGAACGCGCTGTATTTATGATCAGCCTGTCTCCGGCCTCATGTCCGTAAAGATCATTCACCCGTTTCAGACCATTGATATCAATATATGCTACGCCTGTTTTTATCACTGTTTTTGCCTGCATGCCTTCCAGAACCTGAATATACCTGTTCCTGTTATACAAGGTCGTCAGCATATCACGGTAGCTCATGTACTGCAGACACGCCTTACGCTCCTTGGCTTTCAGGCTGTCCGTTAAAAAGTACTGTATGGATGACAGCAGCGTATGATCCTCATAATGCAGTCTCGGATTATCTACCCGAGAAATCCTATGATCTTTCCGTCACTGTTTAAAGGAACGGCCAGCAGCCTGGTAATGTCCTGCATCTTCAGAGTCTCATAATACGGCTGACCCTGCTCCTCCTCAATATCCGGAATATAATACAGGCCATTTTTCCGGAAGCTGTCCATCCAGATATCCAGCATTTCCATGGGAACCTTCTGAAGATTATCCTTCTCAGCAGTCACTCCGTTCATGGCATACTCATAGGTATTTGTACAGACATTCCTCTTTTCATCGATCTGAACAATATAACTGCGATCTCCGTCAAAATACCCACTGATAATACGCAGCAGATTGGAGATCGCCGCATCTTCATCTTCTCCTGATATCAACTCAGCAATGCATTTATTCAGTATCGTTGCGATCTCAAGTCTTTCCTTTATCTTGCCCTCTCTGCTTATCAGCTGATACATTTCCTGATTCAGCTCCGTCATCGTCACGATAAACATAATGATCATGGAAATACCAACAGAAAAATCGATCAGCGACATTCCATACCTGAATGCCTGCACAGCTGCCGCCACTGCCGGAAGTACAATGCATGACAGCATAGAGAACAGGAGCTTCCTGCTGACTCTCTTTTTGTACTGGAGCAGAAGCGTAAGATCAATGAGCAAGCCTGCTGCCGAAAGAAGAATTGACATAATATATAACGGTGCCCGATGGTAATAATTATCCACATCTATGTAATAATACCAGTGAGTAAACTGCGAGATCACCACAAAAACAGCCCCTGCGGCAGCAATAACATATCCGGCTTTTACTCTTTTTAATGTTCTCCGCTCCCTCTTCGAAAACAGATAAACACACACATAAATGTGAAAACACAGCAGACTACGTCACTTAAAAGGAATACGAGAAAACTCGAAATACGGACCATCACACTGCCCGGAACTCCGGGATATCCGCTGAAAATATGCGCCATGGCATCCATCAGCATAATAGAGAAGCAAAACTCTCCATCAGGATAAGATACCGACGCTTTTCCCTGTCATAATTACTGCTCAGAAATATACATAATGCAGCTATGGCACAAAATGCACATCCCCATATAAGTATCGCTACCTGCAGTACTTTTTCATCCGGCATAAAAAACACTCCTCACATTCGTCACTTACAATAAGTATTACACTTTACCGTGTAAAAGTCAACCTTCCAAAAAAATCCCGGAGTACATTGTCATACTCCAGGATTTTGTCGTCAACCGGATAAAAGCAACCGCATTCGCTACATAATTCTACACCAGATAACTGCTTCGCAGTTGATTCAGTTAAAGCTCTTCCCCGCAGGATTCAATCACTTTTTTTGTACCAGTAAAAAGAATCTTTGCGGATTCTGGAAAAGTCTCCGGTCCCGTCATCATTTTTATTTACATAGATAAGACCATAACGCTTCTTGAATTCTCCAGTGGAGGCACTGACAAGATCTGTACAGCCCCAGCAGGTGTAGCCGATCAGATCTACTCCGTCATGGATTGCTTCCTTCATCTGCTCTATATGGCGGCGCATATATTCAATACGGTAATCATCGTGAATCTTTCCATCCTCTGTCAGCTGATCCACCGCCCCAAGACCATTTTCCACGATCATGATCGGAATCTGATAGCGGTCATAAATCTGGTTCAGAACATAGCGAAGACCAGTTGCATCGATCTGCCAGCCCAGTCGGAAGCTTTCAGATATGGATTTTTCAGATTGTCACTTCCATTTCCGGCCGTTTTCTCTCCGTCCTTTGTCACGCTGACACAGCTACTGGAATAATAGCTGATAGTGAAAAAGTCCACCGTACCCTTCTTGAGGATCTCTTTATCCTCCTGAAGAACCTCCAGCTGGATTCCGTGCTCCTCAAAGTATCTCGCTGCAAATCCCGGATAATATCCTCTTACATGAACATCACCGGCAATGGAATTGTGGATCTGCCCAAACTGCTGTGCATATAAGATATCATCCGGATGGCAAGTATATGGATAACCATTGTGATAAGCAAGCATACAGCCAAGCATAAACTCCGGATCAATCTCATGAGCCATGGAAACTGCAAGTGCACTTGCTACCAGCTGGTGATGCATTGCCTGATAACGGCTCTGCTCACATACATCCTTCGGGTCCAGCATTCCTGCACAGAATACCGCCCCAAAGTCCTGCGTCAGCATATTGATCTCATTAAAAGTCAGCCAGTATTTTACCTTACCTTTATATCTCTCAAATAAAACCTTTGCAAATCGAAGATAGAAATCGATCATCTTACGATTTTCCATCCGCCATACTCCAGAGAAAGATGAAGGGGATTCTCATAATGAGAGATCGTTATCAGCGGCTCAATGTTATATTTTCTCAGTTCGTCGATCACATTGTCGTAGAACTTAAGGCCTTCCTCATTTGGAGTTTCCTCATCCCCATTTGGGAACACTCTGGACCAAGAAATAGAAAAACGATATACCTTAAATCCCATCTCTGCAAAAAGAGCAATATCCTCTTTCCAGTGATGATAAAAATCAGTCGCCTGGTGATTGGGATAAAATTCTTCCGGTAACGGTGCCGGCGGTGTAAGACGACGTTCCTTATCCACACTTCCTCCTGTCAGGATATCTGCAATGGACGGGCCTCTGCCATCCTCATCCCAACCGCCTTCATACTGGTTTGCAGCAGTTGCTCCGCCCCAGAGAAAGTTTTCCGGCATACGATTATAATTTTTCATATTTTAATTTTCTCCTTTTTACAAACATCAGGCGGATCTGTTATCTCCGCCTGATGTTTCGTTGTTATTCTTATACAATAGTCAGGAATTTATCTCCTGCATTTACAGCTGCATCTTCTTTTTCCATGCATACTGCTTTGATATAATCAGAAATATTGGTCACAACAACCGGTGTGATCAGATCATATCCTTCTTTCTTAATGGCATCCATATCGAATTCCACAAGAAGCTTTCCTTTTTTTACCTTATCTCCATCAGAAACATGGGATTTAAAATATTTACCATTTAAATTTACAGTATCAAGTCCGATGTGGATCAGAATTTCTGCTCCACTTTCTGTCACAAACATGATTCCATGTTTGCTGTCCATGATATTTGCCACCGTACCATCTGCCGGTGCATAAACCTTTCCTTCTGATGGAACGATCGCTGCTCCGTCACCTAAAACCTTATCAGCAAAAGTTTTATCCGGAACATCGGAAAGTGCTTTTACAGTTCCTGCTACCGGTGCACAAAGCTCGATCTTATCTACAAGCGGAGCGTTCTGCTGTGCCGGCTGTTTTTCTGTATCTGTGTTCTGTACTTCATCCTCTGTCTCAGCCTTTACATCCTCAAATCCGAAGATAAGCGTAAGAACAAAAGCAGCTACAAAAGATACCACGATCATAATGATTCCATAAATCAGATTGCTTAATCCCTTCTCGCCGATAAACGCCGGGATCGCCATGATACAATTCTGTGCAATGTAAAGAGAAACCTGAAGAAGTCCTCCTACGATACCACCGATTCCGGCTGCGATGGAAGCTGCTACAACCGGTCTTTTCAGTTTCAGTGTAACACCATACAGAGCAGGCTCTGTGATACCCATAAGAGCGGAAACACCGGCTGCACTTGCCAGCTGTTTCATGTTGCTGTCCTTGGATCTTACAGCTACTGCAAGAGAAGCTCCGGACTGTGCAAGGTTAGAGCATACCTGAGATACAAAAATCAGTGTATCGGTACCACCGGTTGCAATGGCATTCAGTCCGATCGGTGTCAGCGCATGGTGCATACCGGTCATAACGATGAACGGGAAGGTTGCTGCAAGGATACCTACAATAATGAAACCAAGTTTTACGGACAGGAAGTTGATGGCTACCGCAAGTCCGTTACCAATAATTGTTCCGAGCGGTCCAACTACGATCAGGGCGATCGGTGCACTGATCAGAATTACCAGTGTCGGGTTCAGGATCAGTTTTACCATTTTCGGTGTGATCTTATCAACCAGAATCTCAATATAATGTGTGATCCATACCATCAGGATAACCGGAATAACGGAATAAGAATAAGTTGCTTTTGTGATCGGCAGACCAAACAGTGTGATGGCCGCATCACCAGCTACCATAGTTACAAAGGTAGGGCTTAAGTAAACACCGGCAATAAACAGCGCCAGTGACTGGTTCACGCGGAAAACCTTGGCAGCATTTGCTGCAATCAGGAACGGCATGAAGTAGAAAGTAACATCTCCGATAAAACTGATCACCTGGTAGGTACTGCTTGTTTCTGATACCAGATGAAAAGTTGTCAGCAGGCTAAGTACAACTTTGATCATACCAGCTGCAGTCAGGGCAGGGATCATCGGGGTCATACATCCGGTGATGGCATCGATAACTTTTGAAACAACACTCTTTGAGCTGTCAGAGTTCGCTGCCGGTGCATCATCGGTAGGAACACCTTTGTCCTCCAATGCCTTGTAAACAGCGTTCACTTCATTTCCTGCGATAACCTGGAACTGATCTTCATGCCAGTTAACGCCGGAGATCTCAGAAAGCTTTAAGATCTCTTTCTCGTTGATCTTCGATCTGTCTTTCACATAGAAACGAAGCCTTGTCATGCAGTGGAACAGACGGGTGATATTATCTTTTCCGCCCAGCGCTGCAATCAGTGTGTCTGCAGTTTTTGCATAGTCCTTTTTCATTTGGGGACCTCCTTTAATAATAAATATTGAAATTTATATTAAAGGTCTTGCCTGAAAAGATACGCACATGGCACGTATTTCAGTAACAATCCATTAACACCTAATTTATAAAACAATCTCTTTTCACAGATTTTTCAGACGTTTATGGTCTTCTGTGATCTTCTGGATATGAATCGTCAGATACAGCATTTCATCCTCAGTCATAGCGTATTTATATTCCTCTTCCATCATAAGATAGATCATTTTTACACAGCCGTAAGCTTCTCTGTACTGCTCCTTGATGATCTTGAAAAGCTCCTGATTCTCATCATAGTGAAGCTCTTTATGAAGGAATCTCTGGGCAAAATATTTCAGATGCGTGAGAAACCGCTGATAATACAGATTATCCTCCTGAAATTCCATATTGTCATAATACTTCTCCACGATGTCCAGGATCTGATGTACGATAATGGAAATCTGATAGCTGTCCGTCTTGCCGCCATCTTCCGCATTCACAAAATGCAATGCAAAAAATCCTGCTTCATCTGCAGAAAGATCTACCTCGAACATCTCATTTACCTTTTTCAGTAATTCCAAGCCGATCTCATATTCCTTATGATAAAGCTGCTTGATATCCAGAAGCAGCATATTCTGAAGGCGGATCCCGTTTTCAAGTCTGGAGATCGCACCCATGATATGGTCGCTAAGGGAAAAATAAATACTGTCATTTAATTTCATCCCCTCTTTTTCCTTCACATCATTTACAAAAGCTTCCACAAAATCCAGATATTTTTCCGGAATAGCAGTCAGATAACCCTGTATCTCCTTGCTGATCTGGGCATTTTCCGCAGTAAAGATTTTCTCGATCCTGGACTCCTCCACTTGCTGTCCTTTCTTTTTCTGAAAGGCAATTCCGCAGCCCTTTACAATAACTTCATGTCCCTGTCCATCCCTGGACAGTATCAGATTATTATTCAAAATCTTATGGATAACCATAGTCCTGTTCCCCCGCTGCCAAACAAATAAAAAAAGACCATTACAGTATATAGAAAACCTATTCCTATACTACTATAAGGTCTTGCCTGACGATAAATAAATATTTCAGTAACAATCCTTCTGATTCGTAACTATTTAATAACTGTACGTAATAATATCAGAAAAAATATATGTTGTCTATCTGGAATATTTAATAAAATATTTATAATATTTTTGTGAACTTTGACAAAATCCCCTGATGATCCTGCCATACGGATCAACGGGGGATTTTCTGTTCAGCTTTTTATTCTTCAGATCTCTTTTCCCTTTGTCGCAACGGCATGTACAACAAACGGTACAAACAATGTAATAAACGCCGCATATCCAAGGTATGCATACCATCTATATGTATGGGCAAGAGATCACTTATTTTTGCTTTGTCTATACATCCCAAAAACGAAAAAATTTCCCTAAAAACGACCTGATTTTCCCAAAAACAAATAAAATCCCCAAAAACATATAAATTGTGTAATTGGGAAATAATGTTTGACTTTCTTAAAAAACCCAGTATTTATGCGGCTTTTGGCATAGTGAATTTCGCATTGTTTGTAATTTCATATGTGGCATCATAGAAATACCACATGTTCTCTGCATCATTATATTCTCCTTTGCTTGTATCAGCGGATAACTTTTTCACCTCATCCGGTGTCATTTTAATTGGCAATGTGACTGCAATCTTATCTTTTAAGAGCTGCTGTCCAGCAACAGTTTTCACTTCTGTGATTTCATAAATAACTGTATTCTTATACCACAGTCTTCAATCTGAATCAATGGCAAGGGCTTACGCCGGCAAATATGCCCCATTGACACAGTTTCAGTCTGTTGTATAAAATGAGCAAGCAGAACAAGAAGATGTTCTGCTAACGCTATATCATTCATGATTGTTTAGCTTTGTAATGAGGATGTTAGTATTAGGTTATAAAGCATTTCAGTGTTCTTACAGAATATGGGTTTTAGAGCGGATGCCAAAGTACAATTTAACATTGCTACATGCCACATTCCATATTTTATGAAGAAAAATAAGAAAATTACAGATTAAATATATAACATAAAGACTTTCTTATAAAAAAGTGGTAATATGCCATAATCAAATAAAGACAGTGCTGACAGCCACTTTCAGCGGTACCACTTTTTTTCTTATTCTGCCATATTTGTGGTATATTACGGTTTTAGAGTGAATGATTCTTCTATTTTGTAACATTGAAAAAGTCATTTATGGATCAGTGTAAATAATACAAAATAAAAGAACTGATGGCCATATGCATGAAGCAGTGATATAATTACCAGCTCTTTTAGTGTCTGTATCGTATTAACACAGTTTCTACCTATTACAAAGAAGAAAAATGAAATCTCTTGCAAATAGTTTATTCGGTAGTGTAAAATAGTTTGTTGTTTTTGGTAAAAAATAACTCCTTTTTGGTAAGAATTCAGATATGACAATTCTTATCGAAAAGGAGTATTTTTTTATGGCAGTTGCAAAAGAACAAATTCGACAGATCATCTCAGGAAACAACATTAATAGCGTTGCAGATATATACACGCTTCTGAAAGACAGTTTCAAGGATATCCTGCAGGAGCTGATGGAGGCAGAACTGGATGCAACTCCTGGCTACGAGAAAAACCATAAGGGAGATCTACAGACAGACAATAAAAGAAATGGTCATTCTACAAAAAACTTAAAGAGTCAATACGGTGAATTTCAAATCGACGTACCAGGAGACCGTAACGGTGAGTTTGAACCAAAACTCATCTAAATACCAGAGAGATATTTCCGGGATTGAGGAAAAAGTGATCTCTTTATATGCCCGTGGTATGAGTACACGTGACATCCACGACCAGCTCCAGGATCTTTATGGGATTGAGCTATCAGCTGAAATGGTCAGCAAGATCACAGACAAGATACTTCCTCAGGTTAAAGAATGGCAGTCCCGTCCTCTGAACCCGGTTTATCCGTTTGTCTTTATGGACTGTATTCATTATAAAGTACGTGAGGATGGCAGGATCCTGAGTCGTGCTGCGTATGTAGTTCTTGGCGTTACAGTGGAGGGATACAAAGATATCCTCAGCATCACAGTAGGCGCAAATGAAACCAGCAAGTTCTGGCTTGGGATGCTTAATGATCTTAAGAACCGCGGAGTAAAAGATGTCCTTTTCTTCTGCGTGGATGGTCTTCCGGGTTTTAAAGAAGCTATTCAGGCAGTTTATCCGCAGGCAGAGATCCAGAGATGTGTGATCCATATGCTACGCAATTCTTTCAAATATGTAAATTATAATGATCTGAAAAAGTTTTCCTCGGATTTCAAAGAAGTGTACAATGCTCCGAACGAAACAGCCGCTTTAACAGAGCTGGAGAACATGAAAGAAAAATGGGGGAAGAAATATCCGTACGCGATCAGTAACTGGGAAAATAATTGGGAAGATGTAAGTTCCTTTTTCCAGTTTTCTAATGATATCAGACGCATTATGTACACGACAAATATCATAGAAGGATTGAACCGCCAGTATCGGAAAGTCACGAAAACGAAAAGCGTATTCCCAAGCGATTCTGCATTGGAAAAGATGCTGTATCTTGCCAGCGAGAACGTAGTCAAAAAGTGGACGCAGAGATACCGGAACTGGGATCAGGTATTGAATCAGCTGATAGTCCTTTACGGAGAACGGCTTACTGCTTATCTGTAAGAGAAAAGAAAAGCAGGAATGGGGAAGCTCTTTTAAGCCCCTCATTCCTGCTTTCTGTCTATTCCTTCGGCATTTATATTATTGCCAGAAATTTCCGATCCTATTCCAGAGGTCGGGTGTGGGCAGAGCCCACAAAAGGCAATAATCATGATGCATTACTTGTCATGCAAAAAAATCGAAAATGATGTATATAATTTTCCTACATGGCAATACTGTAAGTACAAAGATATATTCGACAGCCGCATAATCATTAATTCGACAGCAAAATTTTACATATCTATTTCTTATCAGAAAGA
>ENA-OQAN01000438-OQAN01000438.1-human-gut-metagenome-genome-assembly--contig:-NODE-438-length-22562-cov-1.742010_pt1 | contig 22562 bp, 31 predicted proteins | sample MGYA00242735_ERZ504527 | MGnify/ENA primary metagenome ERZ504527 (study PRJEB26092, sample SAMD00036230) | human gut metagenome | host: Homo sapiens | study: EMG produced TPA metagenomics assembly of... | reverse complement strand
AGCTCATCAAGTCCAAAAAAGTAATTTGATCAATTCAAAAGTAACGGATCACCATGCCATTATTCCTACGGGACAACCTCCTGTAAATCTGACAGAAATGGAGAAACGGGTATTTGATCTGGTAGCGCGCCGCTTTATTGCCGTATTCTATCCCGACTGTAAGTTTGCCACTACTACCGTAATAGGCGAAGCTGACAGTATAGAGTTCAAAGCCACAGGAAAACAGATTCTAGATCCCGGATGGCGCGTTATCTTTGCCAAACCACAAACCAATCTGCCTGAAGGTATGACCGATCCTGACGCAGAAGCCCGTGAAAGTGACGAAGAACACTCCTTACCCGCTTTTGTGAAAGGAGAAAGCGGGCCACATCTGCCCAAACTAGACGAGAAGTGGACACAGCCCCCACGGCCATATACAGAAGCAACTTTACTGCGCGCTATGGAAACTGCCGGTAAGCTGGTAGATAATGACGAGCTACGCGATGCATTAAAAGAAAATGGAATAGGACGTCCGTCTACACGCGCAGCCATTATTGAAACCCTGTTCAAACGCCATTATATCCGTAAAGAACGCAAAAATTTGATTGCAACCCCTACCGGAATAGAACTGGTGGGACTAATCCGCGAAGAACTGTTGAAATCTGCCGAATTAACGGGTATATGGGAAAAGAAACTACGTGAAATAGAAAAGAAAAGCTATGATGCAACGACTTTTCTAAATGAATTAAAGCAGATGGTGAGTGAAATAGTACACAGCGTTTTAAGTGATAATACAAACCGCCGTGTCACCGCAATAGAGGAAACAGCGACAAAAGCTGCAACACCCTCTACGGCCAAACAGCCTAAAAAAAAGACCGGCACCCCACGAAAAAACACTTCTTCAGCCACGTCCGCTCCCGCTATCCCATCCGATAACGAATTGGCGGGAAAAACCTGCCCGCTATGTGGCAAAGGAACGATTATAAAAGGAAAAACCGCGTATGGCTGTTCAGAATGGAAAAACGGGTGTACCTACAGGAAGTCGTTCTGACAACCACACTTTCCTTTGTACAAGGCCAACAAAATTTGTATATTATAGAATTCAAGCAAGTCTGTACCCGGAGAAGCATTGCGTCAGTCTATGAAAAGCAATATGCACAATCTTCCCGAACAAATTTATGGCTCCTTTTAGCATACAAAAGAAAGTTCTTCGGGCAAATAACCGCTTCGGATACGCCACTCCTGCGGATAGAGGTTATTAGCCCGATTACCAATGTTCTTGGCAAATCCCAATGGAATATTTTTATAAGTTAAAAGTATATAGCCACGCGGAACAGAAGCATCCAATGTGATCGCTTCTTTACGCAAATAAGCAATAGCTTGTTCATAGGTCAATTCAAAACAAGAGAAACCATCATGATTCAGCTGTGTGCTCATTGCCAACGAATGATCCGGTATCACGTCTTTTCCTTTCAACTCGCCTATAGTAACGCCCGCATGAACAACTTTTAATTCCTGTCGGAACAGGTCATATTCCGAAAGATGAACATTGGGGAATGCTATCACCTTCGTACCTCTTACCTCAAACCGGAAATCCTCTGCCTGCTTTAACCAACTTTTTACTTCTTTGGGAAAAGGAGCAGCCTGAGACAAATTCCCTTTTTCTCCTTTCCTCTTCTTTTCGTTATTTTCTTCCTTGTCATCCCGACAGCAAATGCAAGGAACAGCATGAGAAATGGCGGCACTCTTCCTCAATACAGCCAAGAAAAATCCTTCTCCTTTTACTCTATGAGGCAAAAAACGATAAACAGGAAAATTCTGTCCCGCCAAATTTCCGATTATCCCCCATTCCGATACCACTGGCACTTTCAGTATCTCCGCCCCCAATTCATCAGCAATCCAAGCCACATTTTTCTCATCTTCTTCCCTATTATAAGTGCAGGTACTATAAATCAGCAGGCCACCGGGTTTCAAAGCCGGCCATATATCCGCTAAAATCCTACGCTGACGTTGCCAACAAACCTGCACATTGTCCGTACTCCATTCCTCTACAGCCACAGGATCTTTACGGAACATCCCCTCACCGGAACAAGGCACATCCGCCAAGACAACATCAAACACCTCTGTCAAAGAAGTGAAATCGGCCGGATCGTTGTTCGTCACCACAACTTCTACATTTCCCCACTTTATCAAATTTTCAGCCAATACCTGAGAACGGTTACGCATCACCTCATTAGCCACCAACAAACTACCTACGGGAAGAACTGAACGCACATGAGTAGACTTGCCACCGGGAGCAGCACATAAATCGAGCATCACCACAGGCCCGGTAATATAAGTGCGTAATACCTGTTCCACAAACATGGAAGACGCTTCTTGCACATAATAGCAACCAGCATGAAACAACGGATCGAATGTAAAAGTCGGTCGTTGCGATAAATAGACCCCTGCGGATGCCCAAAGTACCGGTTCTCCTGTAACTTCCCCACTCCACTTCGTACGATTGACACGGATACTGACAGGAGGCTCTGTCTGTAAAGCAGTCATCCACGCACATTAGTTTCTTCCCCATCCATTCCAGTTCTTGCTTCAAATTCTGATGGTAATTTCATATTTCTTCCTTTTTATACTACAAAAATACGATGATATTTTGGGATTATCTGAAAATTTTCTGTCTATTTGCAACCTATTTCCTAATTCGTTCCGTCTAACTAGCAGAAAACAATAATAAAGATATAAAAACATGAAACAGTTACTTTTTATTTTGGCCTTACTCATAGGGACTTGCTTCGCAACCCATGCCAAAACAATCAAATTAGTACCTTCCGCCCTTGACAGCACCCGGATGGATACAGTCGTTATAAGCGACCTGCAAGATGTAGATGAGGATCAGAATGCTGCCATGCATAACATTAGTTCGGATTTCGGTGACTGGAATAGCGGTCCTCCTACTTCGGTAGCAATTGTCGCACTCATCATCTGTTGTGGACTCCCTTTCTTTATTGTAGCTATTGTACTTTGGTTCAGGTACAAGAACAAACAAGCCAAATACAAACTGGCTGCAGAGGCTCTGGCAGCAGGACGAACCATTCCGACCGAACTGTTCAATGACCCCGAAGAACAAGGAAATGCTGTAATGACAAAGGGGATCAAGAATATATTCTTAGGCATTGGTCTGGGAGTATTCCTTTGGGTGTTGACAGAAGAAGAAGGATTGGCAGCAATCGGATTCCTTATTTTCTGTATGGGGTTGGGACAAGTATTGATAGCTTATACTACCACTCCACACAAAAAGAAAAAAGATGATCCTTTCCCTCCTACCCGAATAAACCAGGATGAAAACGGAGCCAAATCAATGAAAATTGAAAATATTGAACTGGAACGTAACGAAGAGGCCAAAGAAACACAAAAACATAAAGAACAATATAGATACTCCCCACAACGAAGAATAAAAATGAGCCAAATCAACGACATAGCGTTGGTAGCACAAGTGGTGGTCTTTAAAAACACCCGGGCGTTTGATACTTTGGTCAAAAAGTACCAATCGCCCATCAGGCGTTTTTTCCTGCACCAAACATTAGGAGATACAGAACTCAGCGATGACTTGGCACAGGAAACTTTTATAAAAGCATACACCAACTTGGCTTCATTTAAAAATTTGTCCAGTTTTTCCACATGGCTTTACCGTATTGCTTATAATATATTTTATGACTATATTCGCAGCAAAAAAGAAACGTCCGGACTGGAAACTTGGGAAATAGATGCTGTTTACCAAACAGAACAAAGGCAAGTAGGTGAACACATGGACATATATCGGGGATTGAGCCAATTAAAAGAGGTGGAGCGAACCTGCATCACCTTATTTTTTATGGAAGATCTTCCGATAGAAAAAATCGCAGTGATTACAGGAATGCCTGCAGGAACAATCAAGTCCCATTTATCACGCGGAAAAACAAAATTGACAACTTTCTTAAAACAGAATGGTTATGATGGAAAACGATGATAAATTAATTAAGAATTTCATGCTTGCCTACAAACATGAAATTGAGGACAATGGATTTTCACGCCAGGTTATCCGCCGCCTCCCCCAACAAGCCAAGTGGTTATCGGATATACTCAGTGTAACTTGCGCCATTATCTGCTGTGCATTATTCTATATTTTCAATGGCTTTGAATTCTATGCCAGACAATCAGTGACATAGTCGCTTCCCAACTTATTATTTGATGAGTGATACTAATTTCCAATCACTGATCATCGCCACAGTGGTTCTTATCATCATCGGTGTACAACGTGTATGCAGTTTAAAATGGTAAAAAACGAAATAGACTCATTCTCATGCTCGGAAAAAGAAAGATTTTATGTACTTTTGCAATCCATAAAATGATTTTCCGAGCATGAAACAATATTTAGATCTGTTAAACCGTATCTTAACCGAAGGCGTTCACAAAGAGGACCGTACCGGAACAGGAACCATTAGTATATTTGGTCATCAAATGCGCTTCAATTTGGAAGAAGGCTTCCCCTTGGTCACAACTAAAAAACTACATTTAAAATCTATCATCCACGAACTTTTATGGTTTTTGCAAGGTGACACCAATATAAAATACCTGCAAGACAACGGAGTACGCATCTGGAATGAATGGGCCGATGCAAACGGCGATTTGGGACATATCTACGGTTACCAATGGCGTTCCTGGCCAGATTACAATGGAGGCTTTATTGACCAGATTTCCGAAGCAATAGAAACCATCAAACATAATCCGGATTCACGACGCATCATTGTCAGCGCATGGAATGTAGCCGATTTAAACAATATGAATCTTCCTCCTTGCCATGCTTTTTTTCAATTCTACGTTGCCAACGGACGTTTAAGCCTACAACTTTACCAACGCAGCGCAGATACATTCCTAGGAGTACCTTTTAATATCGCCTCCTACGCATTGTTGCTACAAATGGTAGCACAAGTTACCGGATTACAAACCGGCGATTTTGTTCATACACTAGGTGACACACATATCTATACCAACCACTTGGAACAAGTAAAACTTCAATTGAGCCGTGAACCTCGTCCCCTACCTCAAATGAAAATCAATCCGGACATAAAGGATAATATTCAGTTTTAAATATGAAGATTTTGAATTGGTGAATTATGATCCATGGCCACACATTGCAGGTAAAGTATCTGTTTAGTAGTTATGGTGAATAAGCTACGCAAGGTTATTCATCACTTACCACTAATATCACTAAACATTCACCACTAATCACTCATCACTATGAATATTTCAATTATAGTAGCAATAGCACGCAACCACGGCATTGGATTTGAAAATAAATTATTATACTGGCTTCCCAACGATTTGAAACGTTTTAAAGCCTTAACAACCGGACATACTATTATCATGGGCGCAAAACCTTTGAATCACTTCCAAAAGGAGCACTTCCCAATCGTCGGAATATTGTATTAAGCCGCCGGGAAGGAGCAGCCTTCGCCGGGGCTGAATGTTTCCCCTCATTAGAGATCGCTTTATCCCACTGCAAAGAGGAAGAAGAAATATTTATTATAGCGGTGCCAGCTTGTATAAAGAGGCAATGCATATAGCCAGACAATTATATATCACATTTATTGATGACACATCCAAGGAAGCTGATGCTTATTTTCCCGAAATAAAGAAAGAGGAATGGAAAGAAACAGGTAGAGAAGATCACCCGACAGATGAAAAACATCTCTACCCGTATAGTTTTATTAATTATAGCCGCATAAAGTAACAATTAATCTTCATCAGCTAAATCGAGAATAGGCATTTGTCTCTTAATAGCTCATTAAATGATATAATAGTTTCTGAACGAGCCAAGCCCAATGGTTGTAACTTATCATGGATTATGCTAAGCAAATGATGATTGTTCTTTGCATAAATCTTGATAAACATATCATATTGTCCCGTAGTGAAATGACATTCTACGACTTCAGGAATACCTTTTAAAGCCTCTGTCACTGAATCAAATTGTTCCGGATCTTTCAGATAAAGACCAATATATGCACATGTTTCATATCCGATCTTTTCTGGATCAATGACATATTCAGATCCTTTAAGAATCCCCAAATTGGTTAGCTTCTGAATACGCTGATGAATGGCAGCACCGGATACATTGCAAGCACGGGCTACTTCCAGAAACGGAATACGAGCATTGCTGGCTATCAACCTTAAGATCTGCTCATCCAAACTGTCTAATTGATGATGTCCCATTCTTTTTAGTTTAATTTTCTGCAAAGATATGACTTTTCTCGACAATATTCGTGCGATTCATAACTTTTATTGTATAAATACCAATAATTTAATAGAATATTCTATCTTTGTAGAAAATGCGCAAACGATGAAAAAGACATTTATTTTTATTTTATGGAGTTTATTCAGCGTAGCTGTAAACGCACAAAATTTTAATGACTATTTCGAAGACAAAACGCTTCGAGTAAGATTATATTTTTACTGGTAATGCCACTAAACAAGAAATATATTTGGACGAACTGTCAAGTCTTCCGAAATGGGCTGGACGCAAGCATCATCTAGCAGAGCTTCCCTTGGCTGGCAACGGTGAAATCACGAATGAAAGATAAGGCAACAGGAAAAACTATTTATTCGAACATCATTCTCAAGCCTTTTCCAAGAATGGGTAAGCGAAGAAGAAGCAAATAGGATAAAAAAGGATTCGAGAATTCTTTTCTTTTGCCTTATCCCAAAAAGGAAGCAATAGTGACCATATCTTTAAAAGATGTATATCATAAAGTAAATGCCTCACTCACACATGAAATAGTCCCCAATGATATTTTAATCCATCAACGGGGAACAAACCATATTACCCCCCATCGCTATCTTCTGCAAAGCGGAAATACCGCAGATTGTATCGATGTAGCAATCATGGCAGAAGGATATACAGAAAAAGAGATGGATATATTTTATAAAGATGCCCAGACGGCATGTGACGCCTGTTCAGTCATGAACCTTTCAAGAAACTGAAGGAGAAATTTAATATTGTTGCTGTAGCAAGCCCTTCGGAAGACAGCGGAGTCAGCATACCGGGACAAGGCAAATGGAAATCTACGGCTGTAAGTTCACATTTCAACACTTTCTATTCTGACCGGTATCTCACTACCAGTCGGGTAAAAAGTATTCATAATTGGTTGGCTGGAATTCCTTACGAGCATATCATTATTCTAGCCAATACAGACACCTATGGAGGAGGTGGCATCTATAACTCATATACACTGACCACAGCTCACCATCCGGATTTTCAACCAGTTGTAGTTCATGAATTCGGCCATAGTTTTGGAGGATTAGCAGATGAATATGCATATACCGAAGCTCCAAGCCCGCAATATCCATATGAAGTGGAACCTTGGGAACCGAATATCACCACATTAATTGATTTCGACAGTAAATGGAAAGATATGATTCCGAAAGGTACTGCCATACCTACTCCGGTAGCTACAGAAAATGCCGACTTATACACCAAAGTAGGAGTCTATGAAGGAGCAGGCTATACGCAAAAAGGACTTTATCGCCCTACTACCGAATGCAGAATGAAGATAAACGAAGCACCTGCATTCTGCCCGGTATGCCAACGTGCATTAGAAAGACTAATAAACTTTTATACCGCAAAATAGGTTTATACTTAAGACTAAACAAAGACAGATAAAATGATTGAAATTAAACAAGTAAAAACACAAGATGAGGTAAACTATACCTTTGTAGAAAAATTAATGCATACGGCATTCCCTCAAGAAGAACGTCGTGATACTGTACAACAGAGAGAATATTCTGATAATAATCTCCGGTTCTGTAACAACATTATTTTAGAAAACGGTAACAGCATTGGTATGATCAGTTATTGGACAATGGGAGATTTTTACTATATCGAACATTTTGCTATTGATCCCAGTCTCAGAAACGGCGGTTATGGAAAACGTGTACTGGAAATGATAAAAAAACAATTAAAAGGTCCAATTGTATTGGAAGTAGAGGAGCCTAATGATGAAATGAGCACACGCCGTATTCACTTCTATAAACGTTTGGAATTCACTTTGCATAAAAAGCCCTATATGCAACCTCCCTACCGTAAGGGAGATAACGGTCTACCAATGCTCTTAATGACCTATGGGGATATAGATATGGAAAGTGATTTTGAGAAAGTTAAAAAGACTCTTTATAAAGAAGTTTAACGGACAAGAAATCTGAACATTCATTCTTCATCTTTCTTCAATTACTATAATGCTGACTCGCGCAGGAGTTTATCCTCAAAAGGTCCATTGTACATACTATTACTATACCATAGGTAGCAGATTAAATCCGTTCATAACAAATAAATAGAATAGAAGACATAAAAAAGGAAGCTGTTTTTAACAGCTTCCTTTTTTATCTATGCTTATATAACTATTACTGACGTTGAGTAGCTGAATAGTTAATTTTCAAAGCGTAAGCCTGACGAAGTGCCTGTTTAACATCGGTTACGATACCCATTCTTGTGTCCTTATCAACTTTCAAAGAAACGGTCATAAACGGCTGGTCTTCTTCTTTCATATTCAAACGCTCTTGAGTAATGTAGTCCTGAACTTCAGATACTTCAGCAAACTTATCATTCAACTGAATACGGCTTTCAGCACCCATTTTCTTTTGGAATTCCGGCAACGGTTTACCTATATAAATAAAGGAAACCAAAGACTTCTTTTCCAATTTTTCCAACTCTGTTCCTTGAGGAACCTGAAATTGAACCTTCAATGTAACCTCACGCATACTTGTTACAATCATGAAGAAGAACAACATGGTAAAGATAAGGTCAGGCAATGAAGAGGTATTCAACTCAGGCATTCCACGTTTACCTGTTTTATTAAATTTTCCCATTACTTACCTCCTCCATACTTTTTAGGTTCAGCCTCAGAAATCTTCTGCGGATAATAATCACGAATTGCCTTTTGCTCATCTTCACTACATTGAGCATAAGTCTTGCCAAATTTAGCCTTACCTAACTCGTCACGCAGCTCATTATAAGCGGCAACCAATTCATTCTGTACGTCAATATATGCTTTATAGCTAGTACCAACGTCATTCTGAACAGAGATTACATGCTTTTCCGTAATCATACAATCACCCAGCAGAGGAATATTCTTTCTATGCTTTTCAGGCAATTTTTCGTCATCATACGGATTGACTATAAATTCTTTTGCCTTTTCTTTTAATTGCTTAATGTCAATGTAGTCCTGACCACACATCAGTTGGTCATCTTTGTTCAAACGAACCTGGAGTACATTACGTTCCTTTACAATAATATCATCTTGTTTCTGATCCTTGTTTTCGGGAGGAGGCGGAAGACGTCTCGCCAAACCACGGTCAGTATCCATTGATGTTGTAACTAGGAAGAAAATAAGCAACATAAAGGCAATATCAGCTGTTGAACTGGAGTTGATTCCAGGTACATCTCTTTTCTTTCTTGCCATTTTACTTACTTTGTTTTTTTATTGTTAATATCAATGAGATAATATTATTTCTTAAAGATACCTGTCATATTTACCAAAGTTGCCAAAGCAGCAATACCCAGTAAGAAATAAATTGAATAGATAAACATATCTGTAATCTTCAACCAGAAAGTATCTGTATAAGGAGCTTCATTGGCTGTAATTGTCGCATCAGAACCCATAGCATAAGATATTAATACTACAGCAACCAACAATACAAGACCAAGTAAAGATTTGATAGCACCCATCGGATTATCTTTTAAAGCTGCGCCAAACTGTGCAACCGCTGCAATAACCGTCAAGCCAACAGTTACACCAAACAATGCATACATTAAGTATATCAATGTTTCAGTGTGTTCGGGAGCATTCATATCTCCCACCGGATTATTATATCCTACCAAGAAGAACATGCCCAATACTACCAAAATAACGGCAAAGCAGACATATAAAGCATAGTAGGACATTTTATATGATAATTTAGCCATTGTCCTAATTATTTTTTGTATTTCAAGTTGTACTTCATGATCATGTCAAGCAAAGTAATAGAAGAATCTTCCATAGCGCTTGTCAAAGCTTCAATTTTAGAAAGGATGTAGTTATAGAATACCTGCAGAATCAATGCTACAACCAAACCAAAGATAGTAGTAATCAAAGCCACTTTCATACCACCTGCTACAACTGTCGGAGAAATATCACCTGCCTGCTGGATTTTATCGAACGCCATAACCATACCGATTACAGTACCCAAGAATCCCAAAGACGGAGCCATGGCAATAAACAATGTAATCCAAGAACATCCTTTTTCAAGATAACCAGCCTGAACACCACCGTAAGAAACAACAGAACGTTCAACAACATCAACACCATCGTCAATTCTCATTAAACCCTGATAACAAATAGAAGCAACAGGACCGCGAGTATTACGACATACGGTTTTTGCAGCTTCTACATCACCTTTTTCCAAAGCAGCCTCGATGCTAGTCATCAACTTCTTTGTATTAACTTCTGCCAAGCTCAAATAAATAATACGTTCAATGCAGAAAGCCAAACCTAAAACTAGTGCTATTGCTACCAGAGACATAAAACCAGCATCACCTTCGATTGAACTTAGTTTTTAACTCTTTGTGAAGACCACCACCTTCTTCAACACTGCTGCTTCAGTAGTCTGTTCTGTTTGAGCCGGAGCTGCGTCTTGAGCCATAATAGGCTGAACTGATCCTAAAGTAAGGACTCCCATCACTGCAAGAATTGCAAATAACTTTTTCATTGTGTGTCTAATTTTTTAAGATTAATTAATTAATTGTTATTTATTTGTTTTAATTGTTTTCCTGCTTTTACGTTTTCCATAACAACAGCGGAGAGAGCGGGATTCGAACCCGCGAAACACTTTTGGCGTTTACACGCTTTCCAGGCGTGCCTCTTCAACCACTCGAGCATCTCTCCTTATTTCGGGCTACACAATACTATCTTTTTTAAAATCGGGTGCAAATTACAAAGAAAATCGGGAATTGCAAGCGATTTCAGCTACAAATGTATTCTTTTTTTTTCGTCTTACGTAGAATTAACCCTGTCATTATTGGAATTACTCATCAAAATTAATAAACTTTAAAAACTTATTCAGCCATTTTGAACACTTTTAAAGCATTATTGGTCGTGATTCTGTCTATGTATTCAAAATCCACAGCATAGATTTCAGCAAGTTTCATAGCTACATTCTTTATATAAGAAGACTCGTTCCGTCTTCCCCTAAAAGGCACTGGAGCCAAATAAGGAGAGTCTGTTTCAAGGACAATTCTATCCAAAGGCAGATGCGTCAAAATTTCGGGCAAACTACTCTTCTTGAATGTAACAACTCCATTTATTCCAAAGACAAAACGCGAATACTCCAACACCTTCTCAGCCTCTTCTAAAGTTCCCGTAAAACTATGGAAGACCCCACTTAACTCAGTCGTTTTGTAAGGCTCCATCACTTCAAACAACTCAGGAAAAGCTTCACGACAATGCAGCACCAAAGGCAAATGATATTCTAATGCCCACTGAACCTGTATATCCAATGCTTTCTGCTGTTCTTTCAAATAGGTTTTATCCCAATACAAATCCATCCCCCACCTCCCCTATAGCAATAAAAGGATGCCCATCGGAGAATATTTTTTTCATTTCATGAATACGGAACAATGAATCTGCATCAACAGAAGTAGGATGAAATCCGATCATTGGAAAACAATATCCCTGATATGCCGTGCAAACACTCAGCATCGCCTCTATAGTAGTATCATCAATATTAGGCATGAGAACTTAGAAACTCCAGCACTTGGCACGTTCTATCACCGCCGGCAAATCTTCCGTAAATTCTTCGGCAAACAAATGAGAATGTGTATCAATCATATCACACTTTCCTATTCATTAAATGACAAACAAAAGATTTCAACTCTTCTTTTTTCCCGGAAGGCATAGCTATACTTTCCAATAAAGAAAGTCCTTCAGCATAATAAGCATTAATTTTCTCTTCACAAATCCTGCCGATGCCAATCTTATCATAAAGTTCTGTCACAGCCTTTATCTTTTCCTCCGGATAGAAATCAGTAGATGAAATCCATTTTTCCAATTCTTTCCGTTGATGTCCGTCGGCCAAAGTTAAGGCATTAATCAGCATAAACGTTTTTTTTATTACACAAGATATCCCCTCCAATATTCTTTCCAAATACTTTCGGATTCCCATATACATCCAGAAAATCATCCTGTAATTGAAATGCTAATCCCATTTTAATACCGAAATCGTATAATTTTTGTGCATCCTCTTCCGAAGCATCCCCTAACACCGCACCAATTTTTAAAGCGGCAGACAAAAGTACCGATGTCTTCAAACGAATCAATCTCAATATATTCAGATACGGTAACATCACTACGTGTCTCAAATTCATATCCACTGCTGCCCCTCACAAATTTCCAAAGCTGTCTGACTGAAAATATCCATTACTTGCTTTAAATAGCTATCCGGACAATTATTCATCAGCCGATAAGCCAATACCAACATGCGTCTCCTGAAAGAATAGCCGTATTTTCATCCCAAACCTTATGCACTGTAGGCTTATTTCTGCGCATATCCGCACGATCCATCAAATCATCATGCAACAATGTATAATTATGATAAGTTTCTATACCTGCCGCCTGTGATAAAATATCATCCACATTTTCTTTATAAAGCTGATAAGACAGCAACATCAAGACAGGACGTATACGTTTGCCACCTAATGAAAGAACATATTCTATAGGAGCATATAACCCTTTCGGGTCACGCATATAGGGCATTGTAGCAAGGTAGGTATTTACCTTATCTAATAATTGTTCTGCAGAAAAAGCCATAAGATTGTTTTAATTAAGGGATTATTAGAAAAAGAGGCTGCCTCAAAGCAGCCTCTCAATTAAGATATTGAAGTATTTTTATTACTGTAATTTGAAAGTTACAGGCACTGTATATTTCACACGTACAGCTTACCACGTTGTTTTCCAGGTTCCAATTTCGGCATGGTCTTGATTACGCGGAGAGCTTCCTTATCCAAGTAGGGGTCTACACTACGTACAACCACCGGGTCAACGATAGAACCGTCCTTATTAACGACAAACTGAACGATAACCTTACCTTGTACACCATTTTCCTGAGAAATAGTGGGATATTTAATATTCTTACCTAAGAATTTCAAACATTCAGCCATACCCCCAGGGAATTCAGGCATTTCTTCTACTACTTGGAAAATTTGTTGTTCTTCGGGTTCTTCTTCTTCAACTTCAACCGGAACGTATTTAACTTCTACTGCCTGACCGGTTTCTTCTGAAGCCTGAATAGTCGTTTCTTCTACTTTAGCATCGTTTTCAACGATCTGAAGCACTTCTTCTACTTTAGGAGCTTCGGGAGGAGGAGGAGCTTGTTTTTGTTCCTGTTCCGTAATAGGGATAATTTCTTCTTCAAATACGACATCAGTTATACCTGTATCCGTAGTCACTTGCTTGTCGCGATCAGTCCATTCGAAAGCTACAAACATGAGAGCAAGGATAAACACATAACCGATAAGCAGCCAGGTACTCTTTTTACCTTCGAGATCTGCTTTAGGCGATTTTTTAACTTCCATAAATTGTGTTTTAAAAATTAAGTGTTTCTCACTGAGGGCAAATGTAACACAAATCTTTTAAATAAAAAGTATTTTCACATGAAAAATATGCTAATTCATTTTATTTTCATCCGATTTCATAGACATACACCCAACTTTTATCTATCTTTGAAGCGTTTTTAATAGTCACCTATACATTAATTATATATGAAGAAAATAACTATTGCCATTGACGGTTATTCATCATGTGGAAAAAGCACTATGGCCAAAGACTTGGCACGTGAAATAGGATATATCTATATTGATAGCGGTGCCATGTATCGTGCTGTTACATTATATAGTCTACAGAAAGGGTTCTTTTCGGAAAAAGGTATCGACACCGAAGCGTTAAAAACAGCAATGCCCGATATACATATTTCATTCCGGTTGAATCCGGAAACACAACGTCCCATGACTTTTCTGAACGATACAAATGTAGAGGATGCCATCCGCAGCATGGAGGTTTCTTCTCATGTAAGCCCTATCGCCGCCTTGGGCTTTGTACGTGAGGCTTTGGTAAAACAACAACAGGAAATGGGAAAGGCCAAAGGAATTGTCATGGACGGAAGGGACATTGGAACCGTTGTTTTCCCCGATGCCGAACTGAAAATATTTGTAACCGCCTCGCTGCCATACGTGCACAGCGCCGTTATGATGAATTGAGGAGTAAAGGGCAAGAGGCCTCTTATGAAAAAATCCTGGAAAATGTGGAAGAACGTGACCGTATAGACCAAACCCGTGAAGTCGGTCCGTTACGACAAGCGGATGACGCTATCTTATTAGACAACAGCCACATGAGCATTGCCGAACAGAAAGAGTGGCTGACCGAAAAATTTCAAGCAGCTATAAATGGTTAACATAGAGATAGACGAAGGATCTGGGTTCTGCTTTGGAGTCACTACGGCCATCCGTAAAGCAGAAGAAGAACTGGCAAAAGGAAACACTCTTTATTGCCTGGGAGACATTGTACACAACGGACAGGAATGTGAACGACTAAAAAAATGGGCTTATCACAATCAACCACGAAGAGTTTGCCCAATTACACGATGCCAAAGTACTGTTACGTGCACCATGGAGAACCTCCTGAAACATACGCTATAGCCCGTACCAACAACATCGAGATCATTGACGCCACCTGTCCAGTAGTATTACGTCTTCAAAAGCGCATCAAACAGGAGTATGATAATGTTCCGGCAAGTCAAGACACACAAATCGTGATTTATGGCAAAAACGGTCATGCCGAAGTACTGGGCTGGTAGGCCAAACTCATGGAAAAGCAATTGTCATAGAAACACCTGCTGAGCTGCTCATTTAGACTTCACTAAAGACATACGCTTGTACTCCCAGACAACCAAATCTCTGGAAGAATTCTGGCAAATCATAGAATATATCAAGGAACACATTTCACCCGATGCCACTTTTGAATATTACGACACAATCTGCCGGCAAGTGGCCAACCGGATGCCTAACATCCGCAAATTTGCAGCAGCGCATGATCTGATCTTTTTTGTCTGCGGACGAAAAAGTTCAAACGGAAAGATCTTATATCAAGAATGCAAAAAGATTAATCCGAATTCATACCTCATTGACCAGCCGGAAGAAATAGACCGGAACTTGCTCGAGAACGTCCGATTCCATCGGCATTTGTGGAAGCAACTTCCACCCCCAAATGGTTGATGGAAGAATGTAAAAAAGCAATCTTAAATGAAAAATAGACCAATAAAAAATAGAAAATTATCGTTGTCCAACTGATAATTTGTTAACTTTGCGACATAAAAATATTAAAATGGGTATTTATGGGAACGATTAAAAGCATTGGTATTTTAACCTCTGGAGGAGATGCTCCGGGAATGAACGCTGCCATTCGTGCAGTCACACGTTCTGCATCTATAACGGCTTGAAAGTATATGGCATTTATAGAGGATACAAAGGATTGGTAACAGATGAAATTCAGGAATTCAAAAGCCAAAATGTTAGTAACATCATACAAATGGGAGGTACCATTCTGAAGACCGCCCGTTGCAAAGAATTCACAACACCCGAAGGACGAGCACAAGCTTACGAAAACATGAAGAAGCATGAAATCGACGCTTTAGTCATTATAGGTGGTGATGGTTCTTTGACTGGTGCACGTATTTTCGCACAAGAATTTGATGTTCCTTGTATCGGTCTGCCCGGAACGATTGACAACGACCTGTATGGAACCGACACCACCATCGGCTATGATACGGCTTTGAACACAATTTTAGATGCAGTAGATAAAATCCGTGATACGGCAACTTCTCACGAACGTTTATTTTTTGTTGAAGTAATGGGACGTGATGCAGGCTTCTTGGCATTGAACGGTGCTATTGCCGCAGGTGCAGAAGCAGCTATTATTCCGGAATTCAGCACAGAAGTTGACCAATTGGAAGAATTCATCGAACATGGTTTCCGCAAATCCAAGAGCAGTAGTATCGTATTAGTAGCCGAAAGCGAACTGACCGGGGGTGCAATGCACTATGCCGAACGTGTGAAGAACGAATATCCGCAATACGATGTGCGTGTAACGATATTAGGACATTTGCAACGTGGCGGACGCCCCACAGCGCATGACCGAATTATTGCCAGCCGTATGGGAGTGGCTAGCATCCAAGCACTATTGGAAGGACAACGTAATGTAATGATTGGTATTGATGATGATAAGATTGTTTATGTACCTTTCGCTAAAGCTATAAAGAACGACAAGCCTATAGACAGAGAATTGGTGAACGTACTTCATGAACTTTCTATCTAATTTTTATCCACCACAGGTACACAAAAACGCAGATTATAATTATTCATTAAATCTGCGTTTTTTATGTTACCTGTAGTAGTAGGAAAACCTTATTTCAAGGTTGAGAAATAAGCATCCAATAACTTTTTGGCAGCAACAAACGAAGTCAGTTTGCCATTCAGCACCTCTTCCTCTTTTGCAGCCAACATAGAAATTATCTTTTCATTATTATAGAAACTATCACGCAAATGCTCGTTGATAGACTCATACATCCAATACTTAGCCTGTTCATTTCTGCGATATTCAAAATACCCATTCGCTTTCACAAAAGCGAAGTATTCATAGATCATATCCCAGATTTCTTTAATTCCAATACCATAAAAGCCGGAATACGTCATTACTTTAGGACTCCAGCCCGAATCAGGAGCAGGAAACAAATGTAAAGCATTACGGAAATGACTGGCAGCCAGTTTTGCTTTCTCAATATTGCTGCCGTCAGCTTTATTGATAACGATTCCATCCGCCATTTCCATGATACCTCTCTTAATCCCCTGCAATTCATCACCAGTACCGGCCAGTTGGATCAGCAAAAAGAAATCCACCATAGAATGCACTGCTGTTTCGCTCTGCCCTACTCCAACCGTTTCAACAAAAATCTTATCAAAGCCCGCCGCCTCACAAAGTATGATCGTTTCACGAGTCTTACGAGCTACTCCTCCCAACGAACCTGCTGACGGACTAGGCCGTATAAAAGACTTCGGATGGACAGATAGTTTCTCCATGCGGGTCTTATCTCCCAAAATACTGCCTTTAGAACGCTCACTACTGGATCAATAGCTAAAACAGCTAATTTTCCTCCCTTCTCAAGCACATGCAATCCAAATACATCAATAGATGTACTCTTGCCGGCACCGGGCACACCACTGATACCGATTCGCATAGAATTTCCGGAATAAGGCAGACACTTCTCTATCACTTCCTGGGCAATAGCCTGATGTTCCGGTTTTACACTCTCCACTAAAGTAACCGCCTGACTCAATACGGTCACATCACCTTTTACGATGCCTTCTGCATATTCACCTACGGAAAACTCACGACGACGAGGTTTTTTACGTAGTTTCAAATAAGGATTCACAATAGATGGTTGCTCAATACCTTTGTTCACTGTCAATCCCTTATATTCTTCACTATTTTCAGGATGTTCCATAGCTATTTTTTTGAGGTTACTTTTACTTTAATAATTATCTTCGGATTGTTAGGATCATTGGTTATCATCAGGACACGCGGAGTACCCTTTACTTTCTTCAAATTTTGACCGAAAGCAGTAATCTTCAACTTGGTAGACGCACCCGGTTTCAAGACACGTTTTCTTCAACTGGACCCCCAAAGCAGAATTGAACACCTGCAAATCACGAATTTCCAGATTAGATTTTCCTACATTTTAATAATAATCGTATGTGCTTTCTTTTCATCACTTTCCAGTTCTCCCATCTGCAACTCTTCGGCAGAAAGATGAATGGCAGGCGGATTCAAGCGTTCCTGCTGACTGATATGTGAGAAATCCGGCAACAATACGGCAGAAACCGGAATTTCATTTTCTTCTCCCACCTTATCTCCCAGGAAACGGGAAAGATAAACAGACGCCGTTGTCAAACCCAGTTTAGGTAACTTTTCCGTATCAAGAGTTATCTTGATTTTACCTGTACGTCCTCTTCCCAGTTTTTCCGGAATGGCAACAGCACTGAGGTAAGGAGGCAAATGCATCAACACAGGGGTGTATAACCTATCTGACGTATTGGCAACCAACAGTTCCATAGTTGGTTTATCCCCTTTATTAGCATCTTCAAATTCTATTTCCTCCTTATTCAAACGGATAGCTCCAATCTGAAAAGGATGAGTGAAAGTATAGTTTTTAGGATCGGCAGTCACTTCTCCCCGAATAGCCAGATAGATAGGTTTATTGGAGGCATTGCAATAAATGCCTACGCTCTTCTGAAAACGTCCGATGGCTTTGGCGTCAAAAGTAGAACTGACAATCCCGGTCTTTCCCGGGGCAATCGGTTCTTTGGTCCAATCAGCAACCGTGCAGCCACAAGAAGTTGTCACATTAGATATCACTAAAGGTTTATCTCCTTTATTAGTGATTTTAAAGGTAGCCGTCACCGGATTTTTCCATAAAATAGTTCCAAATTCATGCGTTGTCTTATCAAATAATGCTTTGGGTTGTGCCTGTACTCCCAAAGTCACTCCCATTAACAAACTTACTATCAGTATAATATGTTTCATACAATTATTTTATGCTTTTTAGATAGCAAAGATAGACAAAAAACATCCTTTACCCATTTTTTCAGCCTATAATTTATTTTATCTTATGAATAACCTTTATCTTTGTCCCGCATTAAAAATCAGATAAATTATGAAAATAGTAAAACATTACTGGTTCATTGCCATTGCATTGATTACAATGATAAGTTTTTCTTCATGTGAAAGCGATGAAGAAAGAGGATTTGATATTTCAGGATTATACGGTAAGACTTGGTGGGGCGAAATGGGATTTGAGGACCCATACGGAGAACGGCTTTACAGTTATATTACATTCACCTCAGGTGCTTTCCCGGATCATGGTGTAGGTACGGAAGAACGCTGTTACTATGATGATGAACTTTATAGGGTATATAAGTTTGACTGGGAAATTCAAAACGGTTGGTTATATCTATATTATTCAGATGGTTATACATTTATATTGAATATCCATCCGTTTCAGGCCGCTATTTTTATGGCACGGCTGAAGATGGTTTTGAAATAAGATTAGAATGGGTGGACGGCAGAAGCATAAGAAAAAAGTAAGTTAGCAAGCTAACTTACTTTTTATGAAATCACACAACTAATTCCAGACATCCTGTTTCTCTATTCCACCATCACCCGATATCCTCCCGTATGCCCTCCGAATTCCGGAGCATAAGCAGACTGAACAGTTGCAATTCCAGCCTGATATTCTCCTGTCCGGTTCACATACACCTGATACTCTATCACATAAGTTCCTTTTCTCATCTGATCGATAAAGAACTGGGTCGAAGCATCTTTGGTAGCCTGATAATATCCCAGCCCGTTGCTCCAACGAAATCCCGAAACTGCCTGTAACGGTTCCATACAAGCTGCACGGTCATCCTTGATCTGAACAAAATCCATATCACGGTCAGCCTTCACAGTCAGGCGAACGGTAATCTTATCGCCAACTTTCAATGGAGCTGATTCATTCAAAGCCTCATCCCCTTTATATAATTGACGGCTGACAGACAATCCGTTTCCCTGCCCGCTAATTTGATCCATACTTTCCAGATATTGGGCATAAACGGCTCCCCAACCCATTCCGGCTCCTTCTTTATCCACCCTTATTTTCTTGATATTCATCACATCACCGGACACTCGTCTTCTTGATATAACCGATGGCATCATCTGCCGGAGTCCGGATCACTTCTTTACCTAAAGTAATCTCTACTCCTCCTGTATTTGCCAATAAATCCGAAGTTCCTGTAGCCATCAATACATACACCGCATCAGCGTAGCTATCGGCGTTTCCCAAGTCTGTGTCTGTTTCTGCTTCAACAGCCAGCGTTTTCATTTCATCAATAGCTTTCGTATCTTTTGTTATACGCTGTATAGCTTCCATAGCAGCCACTTCAGTCGGAATTTTATAACTGAACCATGAATATCGGGCTTTAAGAGTATCAAAGTAACGCCCCATTTCATCCGTCACAACAGAATACTCCATCAATGACTGCATAAACAACTTGGCCTCTGCACCTTACCGGCTTGCTGCAAGATGATAGCTCCCAACGCCTTTCCATAAATCGTCAGTTCTTTTCCCTCACCGGACAACTTGTCTATGAAATACCGGTTCACCTTTTCATCAACCGGAGCCTTGCCATCCAAAGCGCAGATATACAAATACCTGAGAACCTGTTCTGACGGACGGATACCGACAGCCCCTTTCTTTTCAGCTTCTTTCATAGACTTATACTCTTCGGCAGCCTGCTTGCTAAATACTCGAACCCTTTTTGAATCATAGGCTGCATCCGGCTGTCAGCATCCTGAGGAGTCAATGCATTCAGCCGGACAAGCATTTCCATTACCTGAGTGGTTACATAGCGGCTGCCTTGCATACCTTTATACCAACTCCATGCGCCATCTCCATTTTGCAATTCTCTCAGTTTCTCTACAGAAACTGCCAGTCCGCTGTTCATTGTATTCAGGTCAAACAAAGTGGCGATACGCTGTTTTTGTTCGGCTTCATTGGTAGCTTCTGTCAGCCAGGGAGTTTCAGCCAGCAGGATATTTTTCAGTTCCTGATTCTTTTGCAGATTGCTCATAAAAGTCTCCTTTGTACACCTTGAGCCTTCCAGCTATCAAAGACTTGCTTGATACGGGGATTTTCTTTGACTATACATGCAGCCAATGAATGGGCATAATAAGCGGTAGCCCAGGAAAGAGCATCTTCATTCTGAGGATTAGCCACTACAGGCAAAGCCTGCACGGCATACCAAGCCGGATGGGCAGTAAATTCTACGGTCAACCGTTGTTCGGAAGCCGTTTTGCTATGCTTGTTAAACAGATTTTCCAAAGAGAAAGTATGCACACCTTCCCCATTCACGTTCAGAGGAACGGTTTCCGTCACCCACTGTTTGTCTGTCAGAACGGGAATGTAACGCTGTTCTCCATCACTGAAGGTATCTCCATCCGCTACCATCCGGCATGCCATTACCGCATATTTGTCACTCACTTCAAAAGCAAAGTTCACATGCCCGGTTTCTCCTCCCTTCATATCGAACTTCTGTTTTTGTGAATAGAATACCTTTTCTGTTTCCGGATTAAACAATTCCATGCGGACAGTCCCTTTCACCCCCTTGTCCGACAGATTCATCAGTGAAGCGGCAATATTCGCTTTATCTCCACGCGGACAAAACGGGGCATATTAGGTTGAAGCATAAACTCCTTGCTGGCAGTAGCGGTAGCTTCTATTTTTCCATAATCCACATTCTGGGTATGTGCCAAGCCCATAAACTTCCATCGGGTAAGGCTCTCGGGCAATACAAAGGAAATACTGACTTCACCTGTTTCATTGGTGCGGAGCTGTGGATAAAAGAATACCGTTTCCGCAAAGTTTTCACGTATCTGTATATCACCTGTTTCTGCCAGTTCTTCAGAACTGCCCATTTCTGCCTTTTCCTGTGCAGACGTCTCTACCATTTCTTCCTGGAGCACCATATCAGTAACAGCCTCCTGGTTCATCACAGCATTTGCGGCACTCCTGCCTCTAATCTTCAAAGCTCCTGTAAGAGTGGCACGAGGACTGCCTCCGTAACCTACCACCACAGCCTCCATTCTTCCTGTAGATGGAATGATCAATTCACTATATTCCAAAGGAACCGCACGGAACCTCTTCAACGGGAAATCAACATACAAATAAGCATTCCGCATATAGGATGTATTCCAATAAGTCAAAGGAACCACATAATGAAAGTCCACTCCAAAGTCCAGCTTATGTGCACTATAGATTTTATCCAGAGAAGCATCATACATGGTAGCCAGCATTTCAGCCTCAGCCGGACGTCCATCCGGATAAAGTACCGTCAGTTTCCATTCCTCTTGCTGTCCCGGACGGAGTTTGTCACGGAACGTAGTCCATTTCAGCTGCAACTTCTTCTCAGGGGCCGGTTTCATAATCCGTGCATTATGACTGTAAAGTCTGCCGTCTTTCACAAATGCCATACTTACCAGAATGCCGTCACCATATTCCTTCTTATAAGGGAAGCGAAAACTGATCACCGAGTCCGAAAGCTGTATACGTTTGCTTTCCAAGCGCTTATTGCCTGCAAACACATCATAAAGCAAATAGACATTCTTTTCGCTGCTACCTATATATATAGTAGCTGGAGATGCTGCATCAAATTCCAGACCATCCTGATAGAACCAATCCGTTATCACGAAAAGCGGACGCTTGTCGTTCAATGAGAACAAAAGGAAATTCTTAGATGCCGTACACTCTCTGCCTTGTGTATCCTTAGCCGAAAGCTTCAAACGATAATTACCGGAAGGCAGGGCATAAATAGCCTCAGGAATAAAACTCTTGTTAGCTTCCACCGTACCGGTCAATACCTTTCTGCCTTCTTTTTCCTG
>ENA-OQAN01000437-OQAN01000437.1-human-gut-metagenome-genome-assembly--contig:-NODE-437-length-22565-cov-6.203984_pt1 | contig 22565 bp, 24 predicted proteins | sample MGYA00242735_ERZ504527 | MGnify/ENA primary metagenome ERZ504527 (study PRJEB26092, sample SAMD00036230) | human gut metagenome | host: Homo sapiens | study: EMG produced TPA metagenomics assembly of... | reverse complement strand
CCGTATCACAGCAACTGCTGGAAGGCCTTGCTGCAGGTCCTGCTATTGAAGCACGCTGGGCAAAAAAGGTATTGAGCTGGCAGACAAAAAAGAGGTATGGGAGCTTGAGGCTTACTATATCGGACAGGCACTTGTAGACTGCATCATGCTGCTCTCCCCGCAGAGAATCGTTTTGGCGGAGGCGTTATGCATCAGGAGCATATGATGCGCTCGTAAGAGAAGAAGTAAAGAAACAGCTGAACGGATATCTTGTAACAAAAGAACTTGAGGATCTCGACAGCTACATTGTACTTCCAAGCCTGAACGACAATCAGGGTATCATGGGTGCGCTGAAACTGGCTGTAGATGAGCTGGCAATGCAGTAAAAATAAAAATGAGAAAACCGTTCGGAGAAATCCGGACGGTTTTTTGCTTACAGGAAACTTCGTTGAATTTTCCTGCGAAGCAGGACTCTTTCTTATTTTTTTAATTGCGCCTAAAAGAACCGAGTGTTAAAGTTACATAGAATACAGATGAACAGAAGGAACGGAATTTGAAATGGAACAGGGGAATTTTACATATATTCTGGAATGCAGCGATGGATCTTTTTATACAGGCTGGACCAATAATTTGGAACGCAGAGTAAAGGCACACAATGCTGGAAAAGGAGCGAAATATACAAAGAGCCGCAAACCGGTAAAACTGGTGTATTTTGAAACCTTTTTAACAAAACAGGAGGCTATGCGGAGAGAATGGGAAATTAAGCAGCTTTCGCGGGTAGAAAAATGGAAGCTGATTCAAGCGAAGAAGCAATAAAAATACAAAAACAGACGGCTCAAACAGGCACAACGGTAGGTGCAGGCGAGTAGTCTGTTTTTTTGTGTCAAAGCAGGTCGAACGATTCCAGAAGAAAATAGACATTTTGACTTGAAAAATAATTTTATCCTGCTATAATAAAAGAAACGATGATAAGTAGTAATCAAAACTACATAAAGTGGTAATTGAAATACACAGTGCTTCTGACAGGAAAGGAATGAGCAGGATGAAGTATATCAGAAAAAATGGAATTAAGGATCCCGGCAGTGCGATTACGCATGGGATTGCGTTGATCCTGGCGATGGTGGGAACGCTGCCATTGCTTTTGAAGGCGGCTCGGGAGCCGGATCATCTGCATGTGATTGCGATGGCAGTATTTATGCTGAGCATGATTTTGCTGTATCTGGCGAGTACCGTGTATCACACGTTTGATGTAAACGGGAAGGTGAACCGTCGACTGAAAAAATTTGATCATATGATGATTTCCGTGCTGATTGCGGGAAGCTATACGCCGATCTGTCTGATTGCGCTGCATGGACGGACGGGAATTGTACTTTGTGCATTGGTGTGGGCAGCAGCAATTGGCGGAATTCTCGTCAAGGCATTCTGGATCAATTGTCCGAAGTGGTTTTCCTCAGTGTTGTATATCGCAATGGGATGGCTGTGTGTACTGGCATTTCATCCGCTGTTTCTGGCTCTTTCACGGCCGGCATTTGGATGGTTGCTGGCGGGCGGCATCATTTACACGGTCGGCGGGGTGATTTACTCCTTAAAAATGCCGATGTTTAATGCGAAGCATAAAATGTTCGGAACACATGAAATTTTTCATCTGTTTGTGATGGGTGGCAGCTTCTGTCATTTTGTTGTGATGTATTATTTTGTGGCGGCGATGCCGGTATAAAAACTTGTTTGAAGATAAAACAGTAATGCAAAAATAAAATACTGCGGAACGTATTTTCGTTATACCCGGGTATTAACATTTATTTGGGAAAACTTTACGCTCCGCAGTACTATTTTTGCATTATTTTTTTCTTTTGACGGTATTCACTCGGAGAAATTCCGTAGACTTTTTTGAATACCTGTGTAAAATAAGAAAAATTCGTGTAGCCGATATTCGTTGCAATTACACTGACCGGGAGATTGGTTCCCTCAAGCAGGGAAATCGCAATTTTCAGTTTTTCCTGCACGATATAGTCAGAAAGTGAAATTCCTTTTACCTTTTTGAAAAGCCGGGAGAGGTATTCCGGGTTCATGTATACCTGATGTGCGATTTCGGTGCGGGTAACATTCTGGTGAATATTTTTCTGAATAAAATTTACCACCTGGTCGATCTGTGAAACACCTGGTTCTGCGCTAATTTGAAGGCTTTTTAGATAATCAACGGAAAAATCAAGCAGTTTATGCATCTCTTCTATGGAATGACAGGAGTTGTTCAGGGCGTGAATATCGTATTCTTTTTCAAAAACACCGTGTGCATCGATGTGGTGATGGTTCAGAATCTGATAGAAGATCTGAAGAAAATCCTGTAAAAAGAGACTGAGCATTTTCTGGTTTACATGGCCGGATTCTTTTTGGCGGAGCAGATAATCATGCATGTCTGCACGGACGGCATCGTAATAACCAGAGGAGAGCATGAAATTCCAGTGGACAAAATCCGGAGGGGTGTAGGGAACCTGGGAAATGCTGGATTTCTGATAAAAAATACCGCTATAGTTTGCCACATTTTCACTGCGCTGTTCCAAAAGCTGCTGTATTTTATCTGGTAGCAGAAGAAAATTTGCAGAATGAGCACAGTAGCATGCTATTTTAAAGTGGAGATACTGTGAAGCGGCTTCCACAAAAGTATGCAAATAAATTTGCACCTGATCTTTTGTAAAATTATCGGTTTCGTATAAAATAAGGGCAAAAACCTGTTCGTGGACATGGCAGAAAAGCAGTTTTTTAGTGAACGGCTCAAACAGCTCGGAAACGACATTCTGCAGGATAGAGCGGAGGAGAGAAAGGTCACGAACTGGATGTGGCGTGTCCTGTTCGAGAATATCAATCAAAGTCAGAACACAGGAACGGCCGGGATCGAGTTTTATGGAGATCGTGTCCAGAAAACTCAGAATATTCTGCGGTTCTGCAGGCTGTTTCTGCAAAAATTCATTTAAAAGCACATCAAGAAGATCCATTTCGCGTTTGCTGAAATAGTTTCCATATTCACTGTAAAATTTTTCCTTTCTTTCCTTTTGAATTTGCAGGACTGCTTTCTGAATGGAAACCTCAATTGCACTGTAGGGAGCGGGCTGAATCAGATAATCGAATCCGCCGAGTTGCAGTGCTTTTTGTGCATAGGAAAAATCTTCATGTGAGGTGAGAAAAATACATTTGATTTCTGGAAAATGCTCCGCAACCCATTCATAAAGTTCAAGACCGCTGCCGAGCGGCATTTCGATATCGCAGAGCATGATATCCACGGAATTGTTTGAAAGAATTTCACGCGCACGGATAATGTCGTTAGCACAGAAAACCTGTCGGATGGAAAGCGCATCCCAGTTGATGCCGGAATGAATACCGGCGACGACATCGGGTTGGTCATCAATAATCAATACATTCATTCGGGATTCCTCCTCTTTCTAGGATAATGAAAACAAATTTTCGTTTGAGAGTAAGCTACTTTTAGTTTCTGAACTGGTATTTGGTTCTTCCTGGATGGGCAGGATAATTTCTGTCAGGGCGCCGGAGGAATTGTTCATACAGATCAGTCCGGCTGATCACCGTAAAGTAAGGTAAGTCGTTGACGGAGATTGTGTATACCGATGTGCTGTCCGGTTACTGCATCTTCTGTATGTTGCAGAAAGGACTGCAGAAATTCGTCCGGAAATCCGGTTCCGTTATCCTGAATACTGATATTTAAATAATTTCCTTCTTCAGTCTCTGTCAGCTGTACGGAAATGTGTACATTGAGCGGCTGGCTGGAGATTCGCCCATGCTTAAAAGAATTTTCGACGAATGTCTGAATGCAGAGCATGGGAACCGGAAACTTTGAAACAGCGGGATCGGCAGCAATGGTCAGCTCAGAAGAATCTCTTGTGTTTAGCTTCTGAAGTTTATAATAATTCTGTACCTGATTCAGTTCCGTCTGCAGTGGCACAAGACTGCTGTTGTCGCGGAAGGTATAGCGGATATACTGAGAAACATATAAAATCATTTGCTGTGCATCGTTTCCTTTATTCTGTTGAATCATACCGTAAAGAGTTTTCAGGCAGTTCAAATAAAAATGAGGCTTCAACTGAATCTGAAAATATTGCAGCTGAGATTTTTGAATGGTCAGCTTATTTTCATAAGTGCGGATTTTCAGATGGTGAATTTCATCCATCATTCGGTTAAAAGTGGAATTAAAGACGGAAAATTCACGGATAAACTGTGTTTCCTGCAGTTTTGAGTTCAATTTACCGTTTCGAATATTCTCCATGGTAGCGATTGCATCGCTTAATGGAGAAAAGTAAATTTTGATGGCAAAAAAACACATGAACGGAATCAAAAGCAGTGCCAGCACAGAGGCAATGATGGCAAACATCTGTGTCGCATTTAAATAAAACTGGCTTCCCTGGTAAGAGGAAAGGTAAAGCATGGTAATATCAGCATATTTTAAGCGATCCTGTACAACAAAAAAGTTTTCTTTTTGTCCTTTTTTGACGTGGTTATTGTCTTCAGGCGAAAAGGTCAGTTTATTTTCTGTAATGGTTTTAGAAGGATTTAATACGGTTCCGTCATTGGAAAGATAGACGAGTGAACTAGTTTTATGCGTTTGTGTGGCGAGGCGAGATGGAGCCATGACCAGGTCAAAATCTACTAGAGAAACACTGTAGGCATTGGAAAAACCGAGAAGGCGAACCAAAAAGTATTTATCACCGACTTTATCGTAAAACCAGGATTTGGAAGTTGATTCAAAATCAAGGGATTTTACATAATTCTGCATTGTTATTAATTCTTCATAGGAATAGCAGTCCTGATAGGCACAGCGGCAGACATCATTGGGAGCAGAATAAATATAGACAGCACCGAGACATTCTGTCAGAGCAAGCTGTTCCCGTGCTTTATTCACAATGGAGAGTGTATTTAAATGAACATCGAGCGGATCAAGTTTATATTTTAGTTTCTGATAATTCCAGTTCTGAGCCCAGTCCTGTGCCATTGAGGTTTCTATCTGGGAAAGATCTGCTTCTAACTGTTCCTGATAGAGAAACAGAGCATTTCGGTTTGCAGAAGCGATTTCGCGGTTCAGCAGGCGAAGCGAGTAGAAATCAAAAAATATCGTCAGAAATGTAAGCGGAATAAGCATGATAAGGCTTATAAGGGTGAAAAAAATTTTTGATGAGATGTAAAAATTTTTACGAGATAACATAAGAGCCTCCAAGAATATAACAATATAAGAAAAATCGTGTGAGCGTTCCAATTGTTGGAACATGCCATTTATTCTAATATAGATGTCGTGTGTTTTCAAGAAATAAGTATACAGATTCGTTAAAATAACGAAAGTTACAGTGGTATGTCACAATATATAAAGAGAAAGTCACAGATTTTATAGAGAAAGAGATACTTCTTTGATAGGATATAGCTATTCGTAAAACAAAGAAAAGAACAAAGGAGAGAAATGTAATGAATAAGAAAAAAGCAATGACATTTTTACTTGTTTCTGTTATGGCGGGAAGTATGCTGGCAGGTTGCGGAAGCGATGCAAGCTCTGCACAGGGTTCATCTTCTAAGAGCGCAGAAAGTAGCAATAATGACAGCTATACAGTAAAAATTCTGGCACCTGGTGATGCAAGTACAGATGACTGCGCAAAAATTTCTGAAGCAGCAAGCAAAATCACAGAGGAAAAATTCAATACAAAAATTGAAGTAACAAGAGTTGGTTTTGGAAGCTATGATCAGCAGGTAAACCTGACATTGGCATCTTCTGAAAAATTGGATCTGATGTATGAGTATTGTGGAAATGTAACATCTGCAATCAGCAGCGGACAGATCCTTCCAATTACGGATTATCTGGACAGCTATGGCAGCGATATGAAATCTGAGATCAGCGAATCCGACTGGAAATGTGTAACCTTTAACGGCAATATTTATGGTGTTCCGTCCAATAAAGAGAAAGCAACGGGATGGGGATTTGCTATGAATAAAGAGATGGCAGATGCAACCGGAATTGACTATAGTTCTATTAAAACAGAAGAGGAGTTGGAGCCGCTCCTTGAAAAAGTAAAAGAAATGTATCCAGATGTATATCCCATTGTTTCTCATGTGGGTTCCATGAGCCTTATGGCAAATTCAGATGACCTTGGTGGAGACATCGGATCTTTAGAAAGTGTATCTTCTGACAGCACAGAAGTTATTAATTACTACGCAACAGATAAATATATGAACGAAATGAAACTTCGCTATGACTGGGCGCAGAAAGGTCTGATCATGCCGGATGCTTCCACTTCTACTGAAATGGCAAATAGTCTGATTGGTTCTGGTAAAGGTTTTGGACGTTTTACAAATACAAAACCAGGTATCGAGCAGGAGATCGAAAAAGAGTCCGGAAAAGAAATCGTTGTTTTGGATCTGGTAGAACCATATACTACCACAACACGTGTTGACATTGTATGGTATGTTCCGCATAACAGTGATAAACCGGAAAGAGCTGTACAGGTATTAAACGAAATCTACACAAACCCGGATTTGGCAAATATTCTTATCAATGGTCTGGAAGGAACTCATTATGAGTTTACAGACAAAGACAACGGTGTCATCAACTACCCAGACGGTGTAACAGCAAGTAACACAGGTTATACCAGTCTTCCATGGGCTTGGCCGAATGAGGCAATTTCCTATGTATGGGAAGGAAATGATCCGGACATCTGGGATCAGACCCAGGAGTTCAACAACAATGCGGTTGTTTCTCCGGCCAAAGGTTTTGCATGGGACAACACAGATGTACAGAACGAAGTAACTGCATGCGCAAACGTAACTGCCAAATATGGTCCTGCACTGGAGTGCGGTTCCCTGGATCCAGAAACTACCATTCCGAAATTCCTGGATGAGTTGAAAGCAGCAGGAGCAGATACCATCATCGCTGAGAAGCAGAGACAGTTAGATGATTGGCTGAAAGCCAACAAATAATGGAGGCTGGGAAGATGAAAAGAAATTGGGGTAAAATTCGCAGATTTATTCCCATGTATCTGATGCTGCTTCCGGGGCTTGTATACTTATTTATCAATAACTATATGCCTATGGCTGGAATTATCATTGCATTCAAGAAATATAATTACAGTCTGGGAATCTTCAAAAGCCCGTTTACAGGTCTTAAAAACTTTGAGTTTTTGTTTAAGACAAAAGATGCTTGGACAATTACAAGAAATACACTGGGATATAACATTATTTTTATCGTGCTTGGAACAGTCCTTGCAATTGCAGTAGCAATTCTGCTGAATGAGATCCGTTCCACGATGGGAAAGAAAGTATACCAGACCCTAATTCTGGTACCGTTTCTGATTTCTATCGTCGTTGTCAGCTATTTGGTATATGGATTCCTGAGTACAGATGCGGGATTTATTAACAACAGTATTCTGAAACCGATGGGAAAAGAGGCAATTGGATGGTATTCCAATGCGAAATATTGGCCATTCATTTTGATTTTTGTCAATATATGGAAAAACCTGGGATATAACTGCATTATCTATTATGCAACGGTAGTAGGATTGGATGCCAGTCTTTACGAGTCTGCATCTATCGACGGTGCAAACCGCTGGCAGAGAATTGTACATATCACACTACCGGGATTGAAAACAACCATTATCACCTTGACGCTGATGAGTGTAGGACGTATTTTCTATTCAGATTTCGGACTGTTCTATCAGGTACCAATGAACAGCGGACCGTTGATCGATGTGACTAACACCATCGATACTTACGTATATCGTGGATTGATGGAGCTGAATAACATTGGTATGGCATCTGCCGCAGGTCTTTATCAATCACTGGTAGGATTTGCACTGGTACTGATTGCAAACCTGATTGTTCGAAGACTGGACGAAAACAGTGCATTATTCTAAGCGAAGGGAGAGTATGAAAAATGGTTGAAAGAAATAAAAGCTTTCAGATTGCAGCTAATGTGATTATGATCTTACTGTCCGTTATGTGTATCGTCCCGTTTATTCTGCTGATTATGTCATCAATCACCAAAGAGAACATTCTATTAAAATATGGATATTCTTTCTGGCCGCGTGAAATCAGTTTTGATGCATACAAAACACTGCTGGTAGATTCAGGCAGTATTGTAAGAGGTTATATCATTTCCGCACTGGTAACGGTAGTCGGAACCGTGGCAAACCTGACTCTGACAACATTGTTTGCCTATCCACTGTCAAGAAAAGAGCTTCCGGGAAAAGCATTTTTCTCCTTTGTGATTTTCTTTACGATGTTGTTCAACGGTGGCTTGGTACCGTCCTATATGATGTGGACTGGAATCTTTCATATTAAAAATACCATCTGGGCACTGATTGTTCCAAATCTTCTGATGGGAGCTTTCTATGTCATCATGATGAGAACGTATTTCACCACCAACATTCCTGATGCGGTCATCGAGGCTGCAAGAATTGACGGAGCAGGTGAGTGGAGAATTCTGGCAAAAATTGTTCTTCCGATGTCTACGCCGATTATTGCTACACTGGCACTTCTGGTCGGCCTCGGATACTGGAATGACTGGTTGAATGGTCTGTACTATATCAACAACGATAAACTGTACAGTATTCAGGTTCTGCTGAATAAGATGCTTCTGGATGTGCAGTATCTAATGAGCGGTGCTTCAGGAGGAGCATTGACACAAAGCATTACACTTCCGGCAACTGGTATCAAAATGGCCGTTGCAGTTATGGGAGCACTTCCAATTCTGGTTGTGTATCCATTCTTCCAGAAATACTTTGTGAAAGGTATTGTGATTGGAGCTGTAAAGGGCTAATAGAATTCTTATAATAGAAAGCAGACTTTCCAGATACACGCAGGAATGCGTGAGAATGGAAAGTCTGTTTTTTGATGCAACTTTAGTTCAGCTTAATATTTTTAAACAGCGATCCCAGTGTCGTTGTCACTTCCTCTGTCTCCGGGAGTTCTATGGTTTCTTCCTGGATCTCCTCAGCTGCAACGTCATCGAGGGCTTTCATGGAGAGACTGAGTTTGCGTCCTTGATGGCAATGACTTTTACTTTGACTTTATCGCCGACTGCCAGGACTGCGGATGGATGTTTGATTCGTTTGGCGCAAATCTGGGAGATGTGGACGAGGCCGGAGAGGCCGTTTCCGAGGTTGATGAATGCGCCGTATGGCTGCAGGCTTTCAACGGTTCCTTCGGTAACAAGGCCGACTTCTACGTTGGAAATTTTCTCTTTGCGCTCTTCGTCTGCTTTCTCGCGGAGATTTCGCGGGCGGAGAGAATCAGACGGTCTTTTTCTTTGTCAAGGTCAAAAACCTGAACCTGAATGTCTTTGTTTAAGTATTCGTTCAGATCTTCCACATAGTTCAGGGAAAGCTTGGATGCCGGGATAAAGCCGCGGATTCCTTCGACGTAAGCGATAACACCGGCGTTTACGATTCCTTTGACTTTTACATCCAGTACGGTTTTCTCTTCTTTGTACTGTGCGAGTTTTTCCCATGCGAGGATATCGTTTGCCTCTGCGCGGGAGAGAAGAATGTTGCCGTGGCCGTCGTCTTTGCGGATCACGGTTGCGGTGATTTCGTCACCGACCTGAACAGCGTCTTTTAAGGAGAAGCCAGGCTCGTTGCTGAAGTCCTCGGCGCGGATGACGCCCTCTGCGTAGTATTTCAGATCGAGAATCACCTCTTTTTCATCTACGGAGATGACGGTTCCGGTGAGCATGTCGCCTTCCTCAATTTTTTTGAAGGAAGCTTCCAGCTCTGCGGAGAAGTCATCCATGGTTAATTTTTCTTCTGACATAATGAAACACCCCTTTTTCGTAAGAATAACAGGAAAACGAGAGGAAAATTGTGGATTTATGAAAAAATCGGGTTCAATTTTGCACGTTTTTCTATCTGCGTTTATCTTAACATAAAAGATTTTCTTTGACCAGATGAAAAAAGGATGGTAATATGTGTGTAGTCGTTACCAAAATTACTGAGACGCGCACTTGCTGCGCGGCTGCAGGAGAAAGTGATTCAGGTGGCCGCCCGGAACTTCGCGGAGCGAATTTGCATGTGCAGGGCGGCGGTTACTGGTCACGAAGTGAGCAGTAACTGTAGTCGTTACAAAAAAAGAAGTAAAACTACCGGGACGAACTTACTGTATACCACAAACATACAGAAGGGAGGAGTACTATTATGAAATCAAATTCAAGAGTTTATGTAATTGGACATAAAAATCCGGATACGGATTCGATCTGTTCGGCGATTGCCTATGCGGATATCAAGAACAGGACAGATAAAACCAAAACCTACATGGCGCGGCGTGCCGGTCAGATCAATGAGGAGACCGAGTATGTACTGAAGCGCTTTGGCGTGCGCGCACCGGGGTATCTGCCGAATGCGGGAACGCAGGTAAAGGAAATTGAAATCCATGAGGTGCCGAGCGTACCGGGCACGATTTCCGTGAAGAAAGCGTATTCCATGATGAAAAACAACAACGTGGTCACACTGCCGATTACTTCGCCGGACAATGATCTGCAGGGCGTGATTACGGTCAGTGATATCGCAGAATCCTATATGGATTCTTATGACAGCCATGTCATGTCACTGGCAAGGACGCAATACCGCAGTATCGCGGATACGTTGGATGGTTCGGTTATTGTCGGAAATGAACATGGTTATTTTATCCGCGGAAAAGTCGTTGTCGGCGCATTCCATCCGGATACGATGGAGAACTACATCGAAAAAGATGACCTTGTCATTCTCGGAAACCGTGCGGAGGACCAGCTCTGTGCAATCGAGATGGATGCAAGCTGCATTATCGTCGGACTTGGCGCAAAGGTGACGAAAACGATTCAGAAATTTGCAGAGGAAAAATGCTGTGTGATCATCAGCAGTCCGCATGACACGTATACGATTGCGCGTCTGATTAACCAGAGTATTCCGGTCAAATATCTGATGCGCAGAAGCAATCTGATCACGTTCAACACCGAAGATTTCCTCGATGATATCAAAGAAGTTATGAAAAATCAGAGACACCGCGATTTCCCGATTCTGAACAAGAAAGGAAAATATGTGGGAACGATTTCCCGTCGGAACCTGATCGGAAATGCAGGAAAGAAACTGATTCTCGTCGATCACAATGAGGAATCACAGGCGGTCGATAACGTCAAAGAGGCGGAGATTCTCGAGATCATCGACCATCATCGTCTGGGATCACTTGAGACGATGGCGCCGGTTATGTTCCGCAATGAGCCGGTGGGCTGCACGGGAACGATTATGTATGAAATTTATAAGGAAAAAGAGCTGGAGATCGCGCCGAACATCGCAGGACTGCTCTGCGCAGCCATCATTTCCGATACGCTGATGTTCCGGTCGCCGACGTGTACGTTTCTTGACAAAGCGGCAGCAGAGGCACTGGCGGACATTGCAGGCATCAGCATTCCGGAGTTTGCATCCGAAATGTTCCGTGCAGGAAGCAACCTGAAAGATAAATCACCGGAAGAAATTTTCTACCAGGATTTCAAAAAATTCATCATGGGCGATGTTACGTTTGGTGTCGGCCAGATTACATCCCTCGATGCGGGCGAGCTGGAATCCATCAAGGAACAGCTTCTGCCGCAGATGGAAAGCGAGTGCGGAAAACACGGCATCGAGATGGTATTCTTTATGCTGACCAATATTATAGAAGAATCTACAGAGCTTCTGTATTATGGAAGCGGGGCAAAGGAAGTCATCGAAAAAGCTTTTGAAGATCTTCCGGTCAACGAGGTCAGCTGCGAGCTGAAGGGTGTTGTATCGAGAAAGAAACAGCTGATTCCGGCATTTATGATGGCGCTGCAGAATCAGTAAAAACAGAAAAAATAAAAAAGCGTGGTTCCGGGCCTGAAAACAGATCCGGGGCACGCTTTTTTTCGGTCATAAAAGAGTGAAAAAGAGGAAAGGAAAGAAATAAGAATGGGAAAACAGACATGGAAAGCGGGAAATATGCTGTATCCGCTGCCGGCGGTCATGGTGTCGGTGCGCGGAAAGAACGGGGAGGACAACATCATCACCGTTGCCTGGGCCGGCACGGTGTGTACGAATCCTCCGATGGTATCGATCTCGGTGCGGCCGGAACGCTACAGCTATCAGATGATCAAAGAGAGCGGTGCGTTCGTCATCAACCTGACGACGGAGGACCTCTGCTATGCGACCGACTACTGCGGCGTGCGCTCGGGAAGAGATGTGGATAAGTTCAAAGAGATGAAACTGACGAAAGTCGAGGCGGAGGAGATTTCCGCACCGATGATCGGGGAGTCGCCGGTTAATATCGAGTGTAAAGTGGAGCAGGTGCTCGAACTGGGCTCGCATCACATGTTTCTTGCAAAAGTTGTGGCTGTCCATGCGGATGAGGCATACATGGATGAGCGCGGCCGCTTCGATCTGAACCGCGCGAAACCGATTGTGTATTCCCACGGAGAGTACTTTGGAATCGGGAAAAAGCAGGGAACCTTTGGCTGGAGCGTGAAGAAAAAATCGAAAACACCTAATATAAAAACAAAAAACCGCAGCTAATCTTTATTTTCTAAAGAATCAGCACGCGAAATTTTATAGTACTTTCGGTAAAAATATACAAAATCGACAAAAATACTGGGTAAATATTAGAAAACGCTACAAAATCATGATTTATTAGGAATTTTTTGCGTGAAATATTGCAAAAACCGGATATTTTATGCTATAATATCAACCAATCGTTGACCTTATAAAATTAAGTGTTCCGGAGGACGGGAGAATCCACCGGAGACGCGAGAGAGTGCGGAAATGATTTTCTCCACGCTTTAAGGCTGATGAGAACCGCAGATGGATCTTTTAAAGAAATCTTTCTGCACTACATTAAGGGAGAAATTTCAAGGAGGAAACTAACATGTCATACGTAGATGAGGTTATTGAGTCCGTAGTTGCAAAAAACCCAGCTGAGCCGGAATTCCATCAGGCAGTCAAAGAGGTTCTGGAATCTCTTCGCCCTGTTATTGAAGCAAACGAGGAAAAATACAGAAAAGTCGCTCTTCTGGAGAGAATGGTAGAGCCAGAGCGTCAGATCAAATTCCGTGTGCCGTGGGTAGACGATAAAGGACAGGCTCATGTAAACACCGGATATCGTGTACAGTTTAACAGTGCAATCGGACCTTACAAAGGAGGAATCCGTCTGCATCCTTCTGTAAATATTGGTATTATCAAATTCCTGGGATTCGAGCAGGTATTCAAAAACTCACTGACCAGCCTTCCGATCGGCGGAGGTAAAGGTGGTTCTGACTTCGATCCGAAAGGAAAATCTGACAGAGAGATCATGGCATTCTGCCAGAGCTTTATGACAGAGCTTTGCAAATATATCGGCGCAGACACCGACGTACCGGCTGGTGACATCGGAACAGGCGCAAGAGAGATCGGCTTCATGTTCGGACAGTACAAGAGAATCCGCGGCGTATACGAAGGCGTTCTGACTGGTAAAGGTTTAAGCTACGGCGGATCTTTAGCAAGAACAGAGGCTACCGGATACGGACTGCTGTACCTGACCCAGGAGCTGCTGAAACTGAACGGCATCGACATCGCAGGCAAGACCGCTTGTGTATCCGGTTCCGGAAACGTTGCAATCTATGCAATCGAGAAAGCTACTCAGCTTGGTGTGAAAGTTCTCACCTGCTCTGACTCCAACGGATGGGTTTACGATCCAGACGGAATCGATGTAGCTGCATTAAAAGAGATCAAAGAAGTAAATCGTGCCCGTCTGACCGAGTACAAGAAATATCGTCCAAACTCTGAGTACCACGAAGGACGCGGCGTATGGGTTGTAAAAGCAGACCTTGCTCTTCCTTGCGCAACTCAGAACGAGCTGCTGCTTGAGGATGCAAAAGCACTTGTTGAGAACGGATGCACTGCAGTATGCGAGGGCGCTAACATGCCTACTACTCTGGAAGCAACCAAATATCTGCAGGAGCACGGCGTAATCTTCGCACCTGGAAAAGCTGCAAATGCAGGTGGTGTTGCAACATCCGCACTCGAGATGTCCCAGAACTCCGAGCGTCTGTCCTGGACCTTCGATGAAGTTGATGCAAAACTGAAAAATATCATGATCAACATCACACACAACATGGTTGATGCTGCAAAACGTTACGGCCATGAGGGCGACTATGTTATGGGCGCTAACATCGCAGGCTTTGAGAAAGTAGCTGACGCTATGATGGCTCAGGGAATCTGCTAATCTGATTTTGAGAAATCCAAAGGGATCTCCGGTTAAGACCGGGGGTCCCTTTTTGCATAAAAGATAGAAGAAACACAGAAAAATAACGAAAATTACAGTGTACAAAAAACATTACATTTTGCAACGAGACTAGACAGAAGAAATAGACTTTCACGCGGTACCGTGTGAATAAAACGACAGAATATGCGAGTAAGTTGTATTATTATGCATGAATGCAATATACAGGTAAGATAAAAACGTAAGAAAAACGTAAGAAAAAAGATGTTTTATGTTCAGAAATAGAGCGTATAGTAAACAAAAATAATGCAAAAATAATGAAAAGCAGAAGTTGACAAGAGCTTGCGCGAGAAATATAATTATTTATGTATTGATAAAGAACTTGTTTGCATTAATATGTAATGAATTTGCATACAGGGAAGAGGAAGAGAAGATGACATTAAAAGATTGCTACATGCAGATGGGAGCAGATTACGAGGAAACCGTTCAGCGGCTTCGCAGTGAATCTCTAATTCAGCGGATCATTTTAAAATTTCCGCAGGATCCGAGCTATCAGGAGCTTTGCCAGGCACTGGCGGACGGAAATATTGAGGTTGCATTCCGTGCAGCTCATACATTAAAAGGCGTGTGCCAGAATCTTGGTTTTAAAAATCTGTACGAGCCAAGCGCCGAGCTGACCGAGCGGTTAAGACCGCTGCAGGAGACCGAGACGGATGATCTGATGCAGAAGGTGACGGAAGAATATAACCGCACCGTAAAAGCGATTGAGGATTTCCAGAACGCTTAAATTGAAGGAAGAAAACAAGGAGGCATTGATCTGTGAGATGAGGAACACAGACCGGTGTCTCCTTTTTATGGAATTCTGTACAAGATGCGGGTTGACGGGAAAAAAGAAACATGATAATCTTTTTACATAAAAGCACAGCTTATGAAGAAGACTTGTTTAAAAAGAAAAACTTATAAGTATCTATAAGAAAAAACAAGGACGCTTTGCCGGAAAAATTCCGGCTGTGCAGGGCATATTCCATACCGAAAGGCAAGGCAGCCCAAATCTACAAAAGCAGGAGAAAAGCAATGAAAAAAGAAAAAAGTTCAGCTATGGGAACCCCGTACACCTTTGAAGGACGGATTCCGCTGAAGCAGGCGATTCCGCTTGGATTGCAGCATGTAATGGCGATGTTCGTAGGAAACCTCACCCCGCTTCTGATCATCATGGGAGCGTGCGGTCTGACGGCGGATGCGGGCTACGGTGCACTTCGTACGGCTCTTTTGCAGAATGCAATGACAGTAGCCGGTATTGTAACACTGGTACAGATGTTTTCGATTGGACCGATCGGCGGTAAAGTGCCGATTGTTATGGGTACATCTTCTGGATTCCTCGGCGTATTCAAGAGCGTGACAGCCGTGCTGGGACAGGGCGCGCTGACGTACGGCGCTATCCTTGGTGCGACAATTGTCGGCGGTCTGTTTGAGGGCGTGCTTGGCGTCTGTTTAAAGCCGCTTCGTAAATTTTTCCCGTCGGTTGTTACCGGCTGCGTCGTTATGGCGATCGGTCTTTCGCTGATTCCGGTTGGAATCAATTATCTCTGCGGCGGTTCCGGAACGAACGATTACGGTTCCATACAGAACCTGTTCCTTGGCATGGTCGTTCTGATTGTAACGCTGGCACTGAAGCACTTTACAAATCCGAAGGGAATCTTAAGTACGGCTTCAATTCTGATCGGTATTTTAGTCGGCTACGTGGTAGCTATTATTATGACCATGGTTCTGCCGCATACCGGAACGGCGGTTCTTGAGGATGGAAGCACTGTTTCCTATACATATTCCTGGGTTGTCAATTTCCAGCAGGTAAAAGATGCGTCCTGGTTCGCGCTCCCTGGTATTGCAGGCTTTGGAAAACTGGCTGAGGTAAAACCAGTCTTCCGTGTGGAGGCAATTCTCCCGGTAGCGATCATGTTCATCGTAACAACCGTTGAGACGGTCGGCGATATCTGCGCCTGCGTAGAGAGCGGTATGGACCGCGAGGCAACCGATTCTGAGCTTTCCGGCGGTATCATCTGCGACGGTCTCGGATCCAGCTTTGCAGCAGCACTTGGCGTTCTCCCGAATACTTCTTTTGCACAGAACGTCGGCATTATTTCGATGACAAAAATCGTAAACCGTATGGCACTTTCCTGCGGAGCCATTTTCCTGATCCTCTGCGGACTCTGCCCGAAGATTGCAGCATTTGTATCCATTATGCCGCAGTCCGTACTCGGCGGTGCAGCCGTTATGATGTTTGCGTCAATTCTGGTTTCCGGTATCCAGCTCATCACAAAAGAGCCGATTACGAGCCGTGAGATCACGATCGTTTCTGTTGCACTGGGTCTTGGCTACGGCCTTGGTTCCACAGCGGGAGCAACTTCTGAGCTTCCTTATTATATCCAGCTGATTTTCGGCGGCTCCGGTATTGTTCCGGCAGCTGTTGCGGCGATTGTACTGAATATTATTATTCCAAAAGAGAAGAAAAAAGCAGAATAAAGAACAAAAAAAGAAAAAGAACCTCTTATGTTTCCGGAAAGAAGTATTTCCGGGGAGAGATAAGAGGTTCTTTTTTATTGTGCTGCCCGGCATTCGGAGGGAACTGCCGGTAGAAGGCTCTGCAGGTAAAATGTCTGAAAATACGAGAAATATACAAAATGACGGAAAAAGCACAAAAAATCCGTCAATAGATAAAAGAATAACGAAAAAGAAAAAGTCAAGATTGACTATAAATTTTAAAATAGTGTACAAAATCGACAATATGAATTAAAAAAACGAAATAAATTGTGAAAAATACATAAAAAATGCTTGTCAAAACGGGTGGAAGAGAGGTGTAATTATTGCATAAAAAAGTGTGACGAAAATGTGAAAGTTTTTAGGCAAAACGTATGATTAAAAACAATGGATTCTTCGTAAGCCTGGACAAAAGCAACAACGGAGCACGCAAAAAGAACGTAAATCACAAGGAGGACACCAAATGAAAAAGAAAGTAATTTCTGCATTACTGGCAAGCACCATGATCGTAAGCCTGGTAGCATGTGGCAGCACTGGAGGAGACAGTTCTGACACAAACAGCAAGAGCAGCGGCACAACAGCATCAAGTACGGCAGGCGGCGATGAAGCAAAGGATACCTCATCGGACAGCGGCTCCGGCGATGCAGCAGGTTCTGGTGACTGGGTTGCAGCAGCTGATGAAGCAGATGATGCAGTACCGGGTGAAAATGACGATCGTGCGTTTGCAAAATTTGATCATGTCGTAGAAGTACATTATGGATATCAGATCGACCCGAAGGATACCACACTTCCGGACGGCGATTCCGTAGATAACAACCAGTACACCAGATACCTTCTGGATAACTACAACATCAAAGTTGTCTGCGACTGGACTGCAGGTAATGCATCTGACTTCCAGCAGAAAGTATCTCTGGCAATCGCATCTGCTTCCCTTCCGGATGCAGTCGTTGCACCAACCCGTAACTACCTGGTACAGGCAGCAAGAGCAGATCTTCTTGCAGACCTCTGGCCGGAGTTCAACCAGTACGCATCCAAACAGGTAAAAGAAATCATCGAGACTACCGAAGGACGTGCGATCAACAATGCAACCGTAGACGGAACCTTCTGTGCACTGCCAAACATATCGGTAGATACCGATGGTGTTTACCTGTACTTTATCCGTCAGGACTGGCTGGATCAGTTAGGACTGGAAGTTCCGAAGACCGTAGATGAACTCGGCGAAGTAACTCAGAAATTTAAAGACGCAGGTCTCAGCCCGGATTATGCAATCGCAGGTATTGATAACGGCGGAAGAACCTACTCCAACTTCCTGAACTCCTCCAACAACGGATACGGTTTCGATGCTGTATATCAGGCATTCAATGCAACACCGGGGTATTTTCTGAAAGATGATTCCGGCGAACTGTACTGGGGAACTACAACAGATGAAATGAAAGAAGCCCTTACCACCTTACATGACTGGTATGAAAAAGGCCTCATCAACCGGAGGTTGGAACCACAACCAACGGCGACAATGCAAACAATGTTAAGAACGGAACCTGCGGTATCTTCATGGGACCATGGTGGAGCCTTGGATACGGAAACCCGGATTCCTTCCGTAACGATAACAATGCAAACTGGCAGGCATATCCGCTGTACACCAAAGACGGTGAGTGGAATATTCATATGAAAGACGTTGGAACCACTTATACTATGGTAAACAAAAACGCATCGGATGATGTGAAGAAAGCCATTGTTATCATGAACAACGTACTCGTTCGTGATGAGTCTACCTTCGATACTTCTGTAGCAATCGGCTGGTATCCGCTGCGTAACACCATGGCAGCTACCGACGAGTGCGAGTATGAGTATGATGCACTGATGGGAATCATCAAAGGCGAAGCAAGCGCAGATGATTATCAGCAGGGCGGAAGCAAATTCAACGGTCTGTATAAGAACCTGGTAAACGATGCCGCAACTCTGAAAGACGTTATCTCTGAGGACTATGACGGATCCAGAGATCTGGCAGTAACCGATATGGATGTCAACACCAACAACGGACAGTTCAACAGATTCTATGCACTGCTGATTGGTGATCGTCCATACGCAACACTTGAGCCGGATCACAAGATCTATTCTGAACTGTACTACACCATCGACGGAATGGATACCTACTGGACCCAGATTTCTGACCTGGAAGACAAGAGTATCCTTCAGTTCATCACTGGTGCGAAGAGCCTTGACGAGTGGGATCAGTTCTGCACCGACTGGCATGTACAGGGTGGTGATCAGATCCTTGAGCTGGTAAAAGATTACCTGGCTGAGTAACTAATGTAAATGTATGATGTGGAGGGTGGGGTACAGGAAAGCCTGTACCCCACTACTTTAAAAAAATGACATCAAAGGAGGAGCTTACCGTGAAGAAGAAAAAAGGCCATCTCGGGCTGTCAAATTCCTTTCACTATACGTTAATGGTTCTGCCGGGTTATGTCTGGCTGTTTATGTTTTCTATCGTTCCGATGGTTGGTATTGTAATGGCATTCCAGGATTACAATCCGAGCAAAGGATGGTTCGGCTCTCCGTGGGTAGGTTTGAAATGGTTTAAATACCTGACCGTTATCCCGGATGCAAAACGGGCACTTGTCAATACTCTGATTATTGCAATCGCAAAGGTTATCCTGAATATCATCATTCCGCTGGTGTTCGCACTGCTGCTGAATGAGGTAAAGAATATGAAGTTCAAAAAGACGGTTCAGACGATCGTATATCTGCCGCACTTCGTATCCTGGGTTATCCTTGCAAACATCATCACCAATATCCTTGGCGCAAACGGAATTTTCAACACGGTCCGCAGCGCAATGGGTGCAACGGATACCGTTCTTCCGATGACCATGCCTAGCATCTTCCGTCAGTTACTGATCGGAACTGATGTATGGAAAGAGTTCGGTTACAACGCAGTTATTTATCTTGCAGCGCTGACCGGCATCAGCCCGAGCCTTTACGAGGCAGCCGCAATCGACGGCGCAAGCCGCTGGAAACGTGTATGGCACATCACCATCCCGGGACTGGTTCCGACCATCGTTCTTCTGACCACACTGGCAATGGGCAACGTTCTGAATGCAGGTTTCGACCAGGTATTCAACATGTACAACCAGCTGGTTATTGAAACTGGTGATATCATTGATACATATGTATACCGTGTTGGTATTACAAACATGCAGTTCTCGCTAGCTACTGCAGCAGGTCTCTTCAAATCTGTTGTCAGCTTCGTGCTGGTTGTTACTTCTTATGTTTGTGCTTACAAGTTTGCTGATTACAAGATTTTCTAAGGAGGGCAGAAATTATGATAGAAAGCAAGAGTTTTGGCAGCAAAGCGTTTAAAGTCATAAATGCCATCATCCTGATTCTCCTGGCATTCAGCTGTTTTTATCCGTTATGGTATACGTTCTGCGTATCCATTTCTTCGAAGGCAGCCGCTGAGGGTGGTCTTGTAACGATTTACCCGATCGGATCAAACGTAAAATCCTACAGCCTGATTATGGGTGATTCCGCATTCTGGAATTCCTTCTGGATTTCCATCAAGCGAGTTGTGATTGGAACCATATGGACCATGGTTGTCCTGATTATGATGTCCTATCCGCTGGCAAAGAGCAAAACAGAGTACAAACCGAGAAATGTCCTGATGTGGATCCTGGTATTCTGTATGCTGTTCAATGGTGGTACCATTCCGTGGTTCATCACCGTTAAAAATTATGGTATGATCGATACGATGGCAGCACTGGTTCTGGCTGGTTCTGTTCCGGTATTCAACGTACTCCTGATGATGAACTTCTTCCGCGGCATCCCGGGAGACCTCGAGGAGGCAGCCCGTGTAGACGGCGCCGGCCCGTGGCGTATCCTGTGCAGATTGTAGTTCCGTGTTCCAAACCGGTTATCGCAACCATCGTCCTGTTTACATCCGTTGGTTACTGGAACGAGTATTTCCAGGGCCTGGTATTAATGAACAAAGAGACGAACTATCCGTTACAGACCTACATCCGTCAGATCTCCGTTCAGATCCCGGTAGGCGTAACCCTGACTGCAGAGCAGTATCAGCAGTTAGCACAGAACTCCAACAAATCACTGGAGGCAGCAAAGGTATTTATCGCCCTTGTTCCTATGCTGATTGTATATCCGTTCCTGCAGAAATACTTCGTAACCGGTATTACACTGGGAGCAGTAAAAGAATAATGAAATACACGAAAAGAGGCTTTCTGAAGCGAAACAGAAAGCCGCTTTTTTTGTGCTTTTCTGCGATGGAAAACGGGGGTGGTTTCCGCAGGTTTTTCTTGCGTCCGTGGGGAAAACAGCGTAAGATAAAGAGGTATTGAGACAAAAGAGCAAATTGCTTTTGGAAGGAATTTTAGTATGAAGGTACTTACTTTTGGAGAAGTGATGCTGCGTCTGAAAACACCGGAGCATCTGAAAATTTTACAGGCAGATACATTTGAAGCCAATTACGGCGGCGCGGAGGCGAATGTTGCGGTTTCCCTGGCGACACTCGGGACGATGTTTCGTACGTGACAAAAGTGCCGGAGCACCAGGTGGGACAGGCAGCCGTCAATGAGATCCGCCGGTTCGGCGTCGATACATCCCGTGTGCTGCGGGGCGGCGGACGCGTCGGTATTTACTATTTTGAAAAGGGAACGAATATCCGCCCGACGAGCGTGATTTATGACCGCGCTTACAGCGCAATTGCAATGGCAAAGGCAGAGGAATTTGACTGGGAAAAACTGCTTGATGGCGTAGATTTCTTTTATTTTTCCGGTATCACGCCTGCCATCAGCACAGAGATTGAAAAAGCGCTGGAGAACGCTCTGGCGCTCTGCAGAGAGAAAAAAATCCAGGTGGTATGTGATCTGAACTACCGCGGAAAAATGTGGTCCACGAAGGACGCACAGCGCGTTATGCGCCGTCTGATGGCGTATGTGGATGTCTGCATTGCAAACGATGAGGATTTTGAATCATCACTTGGCATTCCGGCGTACGACGGAGATATGTCGCGCGGCATTGAGCAGATCGAGTCTTACAAAGAGGGCATGCTGGAAATCCAGAAGCAGTTCCCGAACTGCAAAGCGGTTGCGAGTGTGCTGCGCAATCTCTACACCGTGGAGGACGGCGACTGGATGGGAATTTACCTGAAAGACGGAAAATTCTACGAGAGCCCGGTTCATAAAGTACACAGCTTTGAGGCAGTCGGAGCCGGTGATGCATTTGGCGCGGGACTGATCCATGCGATGCTTCATGATTTTGAGCCGCAGAAAGCCATCGACTTTGCGATTTCCGCAAGTGTCTTAAAGCTGATGATCCAGCACGATGCCAATGTGGCGAGCGAAACAGAGATCGAGCAGATCATGAAGCAGGGCGGAACGAATCTGCAGAGATAGGATAGAGAAAAATTTACGAGACAGCAGGAGGAATAAATCTTGAATAAACGGAATATTATCTTAATAGGAATGCCGGGAGCCGGCAAAAGCAGCGTTGGTGTTATTCTTGCAAAGGTGTTGGGATATGAGTTTATTGATACGGATCTTGTGATCCAGCATCGGGAGAAACGTCTTCTGCGCGAGATCATTGCGGATGAAGGAAATGAAGGCTTTCTTGCGATTGAGAATGAAGTCAATGCGACACTGGAAGCCAACAAAAGCGTCATCGCGCCGGGCGGCAGTGCCATTTACGGAAAAGAGGCGATGGAGCAATTTTAAAGAAATTGGAACCATCGTTTACCTGAAGCTGTCGTATGAGGATCTGGCGAAACGTCTCGGAAACCTGAAGGACGCGGCGTCGATGCTGAAGAGGGCCGAAGAACGGCCTAAAGT
>ENA-OQAN01000435-OQAN01000435.1-human-gut-metagenome-genome-assembly--contig:-NODE-435-length-22621-cov-2.430204_pt1 | contig 22621 bp, 29 predicted proteins | sample MGYA00242735_ERZ504527 | MGnify/ENA primary metagenome ERZ504527 (study PRJEB26092, sample SAMD00036230) | human gut metagenome | host: Homo sapiens | study: EMG produced TPA metagenomics assembly of... | reverse complement strand
ATTTCTGCCTGATGCAATATAGTTTCTGTATGGCAAGCTCTTCGGGTATCACGCAATATGGGTCACCATTCGAAATGACGGTTTTCATATTTGAGCATTCAATCGTTCGTTTTCCACATCCGACTTTAAAATGGCCTCATCGCCTACTACCCAGACTACCTCGTCTATCACATTGTTCTGTGCATAAACCGAAACACCGGCAAGCAACAAAAGCATGCATGCATAAAACTTAATAAACTTAAACTTATTCATTGTTCGGATTCTAATAATAAATTATGTCTTTATCGTCTGAAGCTTCCTTATATAAATCATCCTTCATACGATTGATAAACTCCACACGCTTCAGATTAATTAGTATTTCTTTTATTTCACTCTTTGCATATTCTAATGGCAACTGTTGTCCGGCAGGCAGAAAGTTTTTCTACATGAAGGAAATAACAATAAGCCGTATCGCGCACTTCTACATTGCGATTACGATTCAAATAATTGGCATCCGTATCAATGGCTTTCAACGGTATTTTGGCTGCAATTTCGGAAACAGGAATCCAGCGATCATAAAAATAATCATAACTCACAGCATTTCCTATACTGAATTTTTCCAGTTTGTCGATAGCGTCCTGAGTGTTTTTCTTATACCAAGCACGTACATTATTCAAATGCTGTGCACTGATTGGCACTTTCATAAACAGTCCCTGCACGTAAGGCTGATTGGCAGAAAACATTCCTGTATTCTGGTTATAATACTGCTCTATTTCAGCATCCGAAATTTCATTTCCCAGCTTTTGATTAACCAGCTCTTCCTGATAAGTATGCATTATCAGTGCTTTTCTGTAAGAAGCAACCAGTTCATCTACTTTCACGTTATCAGGAATGTTGCCTTCTGCTTTCTTATACAAAAGTACATCCTTTATCCAATTATGAATATATTCTTCAGCAAACCGAGCACTATCCTGTCCTCGCATACCGACAGGCATGGCCGCCTGCAAATCTTCCTTGTACAAGAACTCATGACCGACTTCCACCAAAGGAGTCTTTCCTTTATGGTCTACCGCCTGACTGCATCCTGCTAAAGTCATCAGTCCTACAACGAAGATACTGAATTTACCCATTATTAGCCTTATTACTCTGAATCAGTGAACGAAGATACAGTATTAATTAATTACTTCCGCAACAATTAACTGTTTTTAAACGTCTTGCTCTATTTCTACCCCAAAATGTTGCATTAACGAAGTAAGCAGACCTCTTTCCTGCTCTCTTCGATAGTCAATCTCCACTTCTTCACGAACATCCGAATACTCTTCGGGACCTTTCTTTAGTTTTTTTCCAAAGACACAGATATAAGGATATTTTTTCTCTTTCGGCAAACTTCCACACTTAAAAGCCAGCTTGTCGACATAGGCATTTTTTCCAATTTGGAAGAGTCCGGCTTCCATTGTCGCATTCATCGTAGAATCTGCTTTTACTAGATTACGGAAACTTTCTTCCCACTGAGCGAATGGCTGTTTCTTCAAGTATTTCTTTATGCGAGAAGCTGTTTTTTTATTGGCACACTGAATCACAGCCCCTCTGAAATGTGGAAACTCCCATGTATAATATTTTTTATTTTGAAGAAAGAACTGTTCCAATTCCTGTGGCGTAGCTCCCGAGGCAAAGACGAGCTATGCAATTTATCCCAAAAAGAAGCCAGCAGCTTATCTTCTGCATCTGTCATACACAAACGTATAGCATCGTTATGCAACGCTCCTTCTCTCCACTGTGTAAATAAATCGTGCTTCAAGGCAGGATGATCCGCTCCTAAGCGTTCCATATAAGCCAACAGATAAGGACGTGCCTCTTCATAACTGATACAAGGCTTTGTATCGGTAAGCCTGATAATATGGACACCTAACGGTGAAAAAAAAGGTTCAGAAAATTCATTTTTTGAAAGAGAAGCCAAACGGTCGGCAAACTCCTGAAGAAGTTCCACTACTGGAATCCATGTTCCTCCCTCCGGCTGACATGAAAAAGAAGTAAAATCTGCCCCGCTCTTCAACTTCGCATAAATCGAATCCATACGGTTACGAGCCGCACGCTCATCAGCCTTAGGCGCATGTTGTGACAACAAAATAGTTATCTGTTCTATTTTGACCCAACCGCTTTTTGAGAGTCTCTCCACACTCTGTCGGTATAAATCACGGCAAATACGTTCTTCCTGTTCTTTATCTAACAGTACATTCTTCAGTAGTTCACCTCTCATCACCTTACAGTACTGCCTGAAAGCAGGTAACGTATCGCAACCAGACTGACGCATATCAGCAGCTTTCAGCTTTCGGAAAAGAAAATCATCGAAAGCTTCATTCACCGATTCTGTCTGGCATTTTCCGGCAAGACTATGTTTACAATAAAATTCAAACTCCTGTTTGGCTACGGTTCGTCCACCGATACGCAATAAGATATCAGACCGCTCGGCCGCAAACGAAAAACAAGGTATGAAAAGCCACGAAAGCCAAAGAAGTTGTCTTATGAGTTTTATCATTTTAAGTAACAGTTGAATACAAAAACGAATGCAATAATACAAAATTCACCACAGACTTCATCAGCCGGCAAACACAATAAACGTTAACCTGACAATAAATGAAGTCTGTGGTGATAAATATTCTATAATGATAGAATCATCCAGCCTTACTGAGGACGGCTATAGTTAGGAGCCTCACTGGTAATAGCAACATCGTGCGGATGGCTCTCCAGTACACCAGCATTTGTAATACGGGTAAACTTAGCATTATGCAATTCTGTAATATTATGAGCACCACAATATCCCATACCTGCACGCAATCCGCCTACCAACTGGTATATAACTTCATACAAGGTTCCTTTATAAGGTACACGGGCAGCAATACCTTCTGGCACTAATTTCTTCACGTCATTAGTTCCAGCCTGGAAATAACGGTCCTTTGAACCATTTTCCATTGCTTCCAATGATCCCATACCACGGTATGATTTAAACTTACGTCCGTTGAAGATAATTGTATCACCCGGTGATTCTTCTGTTCCTGCAACGAGTGAACCAATCATTACACTGTAACCTCCGGCAGCCAATGCCTTAACAACATCACCAGAATAACGCAAGCCACCATCAGCGATCAAAGGAACTCCAGTACCTTCCAATGCTTTTGCAACATCATATACAGCAGTCAACTGCGGAACTCCTACCCCAGCTACTACACGTGTAGTACAGATAGAACCCGGACCGATACCAACCTTCACAGCATCTGCTCCAGCCTCAACCAACATCTTGGCTGCTTCGCCAGTAGCAATGTTCCTACAACAATATCAATATTCGGGAAAGCTTTCTTTGCTTTTTTAATTTTTCGATAACAGACAACGAATGTCCATGTGCAGTATCGATAACAATGGCATCTGCACCAGCATTTACCAATGCTTCCATACGTTGTAAAGTATCAGCAGTAACACCAACACCGGCTGCAACACGTAAACGTCCTTTAGAGTCTTTGCAAGCCATTGGTTTGTCCTTTGCCTTTGTAATGTCTTTATAAGTAATCAAGCCAACCAACTTACCGTCTTTACCAACTACAGGCAGCTTTTCAATTTTATTTTCTTGCAGAATTCTGGAAGCAGTTTCCATATCCGTTCCAGGCTCAGTAGTAACAATGTTTTCCTTCGTCATTACTTCATCGATACGCTTTGTCATATCTTTTTCAAAACGAAGGTCACGGTTTGTAACAATACCTACCAGATAGTTTTCATCATCTACAACAGGAATACCACCGATTTTGTATTCTGCCATCAAGTCAAGAGCGTCTTTTACAGTAGAGCCTCTCTTGATAGTTACAGGATCGTAAATCATACCATTTTCGGCACGCTTCACAATAGCTACCTGACGAGCCTGCTCTTCTATAGACATATTCTTATGAATAACACCGATACCTCCTTCACGAGCAATGGCAATAGCCATTTGTGCTTCGGTAACTGTATCCATAGCAGCAGTTACAAACGGAATTTTTAATTCAATGTTACGTGAAAACTTTGTCGTGAGTTCGACAGCTTTAGGTAATACCTCAGAATAGGCCGGGATTAACAATACGTCATCGTAAGTCAATCCGTCCATTACAACTTTATCTGCAATAAATGACATAGGCTTTATGCTTTAGATTTTATTGCGTGCAAATATACAAATTTTATTCAAATCAGAAAGTAGGATTAACATCTTTTTTTTATTTACAACCATACCCTGATAACTCTGGAACAACGCTTAAAAATAAGAAACAGAATTACATAAAACGCCTTACAATTTATACCAAAGTCCAAGAACCTATCAACAGACACAATCCGACAAAACAATAATCCGCAACGCCATACTGTTCTTTTTCGTCTAAGCAGATGACAGAATAAAAAGATTATTTTAGCAACTTATTGTCTATATTATTTGCTAGAAGTTGCCTATCTTTGTCCGCTGTTGAATAAAAATCTTTGTATAACGCAGTAAAAAATAACTATGAACACGCAAACCACTTATCTTGCATCGAAGCCTCATTACGAAATTCTTGACGGGCTTCGAGGAGTAGCCGCCATTATGGTCATTATCTTTCATTTATTTGAAACTCACTCACTAGGGAATCACTTGATACAAATTATCAATCATGGATACCTTGCTGTTGATTTTTTCTTTATGCTTTCGGGATTTGTAATAGGCTATGCCTATGATGACCGATGGGATAAAATGACATTAGGAACATTCTTCAAGCGACGCATCATCCGCTTGCACCCTATGGTCATCATGGGAAGCATCGTTGGAGCTTCACTTTTCTATTTCCAGCAATCATCTTGCTTTCCACAGATAGAACATACATCAGTAGGGGCATTATTGTTAATTATGTTACTGGGATGTACATTACTTCCACTTCCTTTGAAATGGGATGTACGAGGATGGACAGAAATGCATCCATTGAATGGTCCAGCATGGTCGTTGTATTATGAATATATAGCCAATATTCTCTATGCCCTCTTCATACGTCGTTTCAACAAAATAGCTCTTACTGTTTTAGTCGTTATTGCAGCTTGCTTTACAGTATATCGCAGTCTGACAGCCCCAATGGGTGATATGGTAGGTGGATGGGCACTAAACTGGGAACAACAATATGTAGGCTTTGTACGATTAATGTATCCTTTTTTTGGAGGATTACTCTTATCCCGACTTGGATGGTTGATACGAATTAAGAAAAGAGCCTTTTGGTATTGTGCTCTGATTATTATCGTCATATTATCAATTCCCCGTCTAGGAGGTGAAGAGCATTATTGGATGAACGGACTCTATGAATCATTCTGTATCATCTTCATATTCCCTATAATTGTTTCCATGGGAGCTGGTGGTAAAGTAACAGGCAAATACTCCAGCCGTATTTGCAAATTTTTTAGGAGATATTTCATACCCCATTTATATCACTCACTACCCTCTGATATATATTTATACTGCCTGGGTATGTAATAACAATGCAACAATCACGGAAGGAATTCCTTATATGATACTTGTTTTAGTAGGAGCAATTGCCTTGGCATATGCCTCTCTGAAACTATACGACGAGCCTGTTCGTCGCCGACTTACAGAATGCTTTCTGAAAAAGACGAAATAAAAATAACGAACCGTGGCAGTAAACTTGCTGATTGCTTACTGCCACGGTTAAAATTAAAATGAGCTACTATTAATTTGCCATTTCCGAGATAAATTTGATACGAACCAGACGAATTTCTTCTTCGGTATAATCAGCTCCTAATTCATCCATCGCGTCATCTATCTTATCTGTTGTCGACTCTTTGAAGTAATCATAAATATCAAGCATATGATCTTCATCCATGACATCATTCAAGAAGTAGTCGATATTCAATTTTGTTCCTGAATAGACAATAGCTTCTATTTCATCAAGCAATTCATTAAACTCAATACCTTTTGCTACTGCTATATCATCTAAAGCAACCTTACGGTCAATACTCTGAATAATCGAAACTTTCAGTTTTGATTTATTAGCAACAGTACGAACACGCAAGTCTTCCGGACGATCTATCTCATTTTCTTCGCAATGCTTTTTAATCAACTCGCAGAATTCCTGTCCATAACGTTTAGCTTTTCCCGCACCTACACCCGGAATGTTCTGCAATTCTTCTAATGTTACCGGATATATAGTAGCCATAGCCTCCAATGAAGGATCCTGGAAAATTACATAAGGAGGAACGTCGAGCTTTTTCGACATTTTCTTACGCAAGTCTTTCAACATAGAGAATAGAACCGGATCAACAGCACATGAAGCACCACTTCTCATCGGAACTTCTTCTACATCTTCATCATCAAATCAGCATCTTCTACGATCTTAAATGATTTCGGCTTTTTCAAAAACTTATGGCTTCTGGAGTAACTTTCAGTAAACCATAATTTTCAACGTCTTTACTCAAATAACCAGCTATTAAAGCCTGACGAATGACAGCATTCCAAAGACGTTCATCCTCACCCATACCAGAGCCGAAGACTTCCAGATCTTCATGTTTATGCGCCAATACTTCCGACGTTTCCTTTCCTAAAAGGATGTCAACTATATAATCTTGTTTAAAGTTTTCTTTTACTGCAATGATTGTTTCAATCACTGCACACAACGAATCCTGAGCCTCCACTTGTTTTTTCGGATTTAAACAGTTATCACAATTACCACAATTATCTTCAGTATATTCTTCTCCGAAATAATGCAATAAAATCTTTCTACGACATAATGACGACTCAGCATATGCTGCTGTTTCCAACAACAATTGCTTTCCAATTTCTTGTTCTGAAATAGGTTTACCTTGCATAAATTTTTCCAACTTTTGCAAGTCCTTATTCGAATAGAAAGTGATACACATACCTTCTCCACCGTCACGTCCTGCACGTCCTGTTTCCTGATAATATCCCTCTAAGCTTTTCGGAATATCATAATGGATAACGAAACGTACATCTGGCTTATCGATTCCCATACCAAAAGCGATTGTTGCGACAATCACTTCAATATCCTCTTTCAGAAAAGCATCTTGATTGGCATTACGAGTAGCCGAATCCATACCTGCATGATACGGACGAGCCTTAATACCATTAGCCTGAAGGATTTCTGCCAACTCTTCCACCTTCTTACGACTCAGACAATAAATAATGCCTGATTTTTCCGGGTTCTGTTTAATAAAGCGAATAATATCCTTATCCACATTATTTGTCTTAGGACGTACTTCGTAATACAGGTTAGGACGATTAAATGAAGATTTAAACTCCGTCGCACCTACCATTCCCAAGTTCTTCTGAATATCCATCTTCACTTTAGGAGTAGCCGTCGCCGTCAAAGCAATAACCGGTGCTTTACCGATTTCATTGATAATAGGACGGATGCGACGATATTCCGGACGGAAGTCATGTCCCCATTCAGAGATACAATGTGCTTCGTCAATAGCATAAAAAGAGATCTTCACATGTTTCAGAAAATCTACATTTTCTTCTTTTGTCAGCGATTCGGGAGCAACATATAATAATTTTGTTTTCCCAGCCAGAATATCAGACTTTACCTGATCTATCGCCGATTTTGTAAGCATGAGTTAATGAAATGCGCCACTCCATCTTCTTCGCTGAAGTTTCGCATAGCATCAACCTGATTTTTCATAAGAGCAATGAGCGGAGATATAACTATAGCCGTCCCTTCCATTAACAAAGAAGGTAACTGATAACACAACGACTTACCACCACCGGTAGGCATTAAAACAAAAGTATCCTTCCCGGCTAGTAAGTTGCTAATTATAGCTTCTTGATTTCCTTTAAATGTATCGAAACCAAAATACTTCTTCAACTGTTCCGCTAAATTAATCTTTTCCGCCATTGTCCTTTTATTTTAGTGATTTTCTAATTCTTCAAGATGTAAATCCCGCTTTACGTATGTAACAAAGTTATAAACAACTTTTGATATTATACAAATAAAAAAGAAATTATTTTAATGAAGAACTTTGTTTTCTCATCACTTACCAAAATTTTCAGGTCATTTGCAAACGAGACAAATTAGCTTTATTCATTTGTTCTTTCGCATAATCCAATGTTATGACAAATGTTTCTACCTTATGCGATGGAACTTCAAACATTGCATCCATAACAATTGTTTCTACTATCGATCTTAAACCGCGAGCTCCCAATTTATATTCGACAGCTTTATCTACAATATAATCAAAGACCTCTGCTGAAACTCTAGCTTCACGCCGTCCATCTCAAACAATTTGATATATTGTTTAATAATAGAATTCTTCGGTTCTGTCAGAATATTACGCAATGCTGTACGGTCCAGCGGATTCAAGTAAGTCAGAATAGGCAAACGTCCAATGATTTCAGGAATCAGTCCAAAAGACTTCAAATCCTGCGGAGCAATATATTGCATAAGATTTGCACGGTCTATTTTCACCTTCTCTTTTGCAGCTCCATATCCTACAACATTCGTATTCAAACGTTGGGCTATTTTACGCTGAATGCCATCGAAAGCACCTCCACAAATAAATAAAATATTTTTTGTATTGACAGGAATCAGTTTCTGTTCTGGATGCTTACGGCCTCCCTGAGGAGGAACATTTACGATAGAGCCTCAAGAAGTTTCAACAAACCTTGCTGCACTCCTTCTCCACTTACATCACGAGTAATAGATGGATTATCTCCTTTACGGGCTATTTTATCTATCTCATCGATAAATACTATACCGCGCTCAGCTTCCTCAACATTATAATCGGCAACCTGCAACAGACGTGTCAAAATACTTTCTATATCTTCACCTACATAGCCGGCTTCAGTCAGCACTGTAGCATCAACTATGGTAAAAGGAACATGCAATAACTTTGCAATAGTACGAGCCAATAATGTTTTTCCCGTACCTGTACTTCCCACCATAATGATGTTAGATTTTTCGATTTCCACATCATCTTTCGACGAAGGTTGCAACAAACGTTTATAATGATTGTAAACAGCAACAGAGAGGTAACGTTTAGCATCATCCTGACCGATAACATACTGGTCAAGAAAATCTTTAATATCTTTGGGTTTAGGAAGTTCTGCCAGATTAAGGTCTGTACTATTTCCTTTCTGACGCATAGCTTCCTGTACAATCTCATGAGCCTGTTCCGAACAACTGTCACAGATACATCCATTAACACCTGTTATCAAGAAACCGACTTCATCTTCCGTACGTCCACAAAAGCTACAACGCCGTTTATTCTTTTTAGTTGATTTATCTTCCAAAGTTATATCGTTTTAAATTAAAAACTTATAATGCAGGCTTACGAGAAAGTACCTCATCAATCATACCATACTCTTTTGCTTCTTGAGCCGTCATCCAATAATCACGGTCAGAGTCGGCCCATACTTTGTCAAATTCTGTATGAGAGTGATCTGAGATAATAGTATAAAGCTCTTTCTTTAACTTTTGGATTTCACGAGCTGTAATTTCAATATCAGAAGCCTGTCCTTGTGCTCCTCCCATCGGCTGATGGATCATTACACGTGAATGAGTCAACGCAGAACGCTTTCCTTCTGCTCCTGCAACCAATAACACAGCTGCCATTGAAGCAGCCCATACCCGTACAAATAGTAGCGACATCGCTAGATATAAACTGCATCGTATCATAAATGCCCAGTCCTGCATAAACAGAACCACCAGGAGAATTTATATAAATAGAGATATCTTTTCCAGAGTCAACAGAATCCAGATACAACAGCTGAGCTTGCAATGTATTGGCTGTATAATCATCAATCTGAGTACCGAGAAATATAATACGGTCCATCATAAGACGAGAAAAGACATCAAGCTGTGTCACATTCAATTGACGTTCTTCCAAGATATAAGGATTGAGATATCCAGCTTGTGACTTAATAACATCATCAAGCACCATACTGCTCATGCCCAAATGCTTGGTAGCATATTTTCTAAAATCGTCCATTAGTCTAATCTATTAATTGTGAATAATAAAAAGAACAAAAGAGAAGCTTTTGATGGCTTCTTCCCACAATAGAACAAAAGTACAAAAACCGCTGTTCAATCGGGCGAAAGCCAGACCAAAAGCCCCTCTTTTAGCAAGTTTTAGCAATTCGCCTTAGCTTACTGCAGGGAAATTACTGAAACATTTTATTGAATTCTTCTGCTGAAACAGCTTTATGATTCAATGTAACCTGACCTTTCAGTATTTCTGACAATTTAGCTTCAACAACACGGTTGACTAATGCTTCTACACTTTCACGTTTCTTCAACATTTCCTTAGAATAGTTTTCCAACAATTCATCAGGTACATTAATCATACCATACTGAGCAAACTGAGCACGAGTAGCTTCCTTAGCCATATTAGTAATGTCAGCTTGTTCTACCTTGATGTTGTTTGCAGCAACCAATTTTTCTTTAATCAGGTGCCATGTCAGCTCTTCAAGGCTCTTTTCATAATGTTCTGCAACGAACTCTTCACCTTTTTCCTTGTTGTTTTCCAACATGATGCGCTTCATCAGTTCGTCTGCAAATTCCAGTTTACCAATCTTATTTACAACATAGTTGCGAACGTCGATCAAGAACTTATAGTCGCTATCAGCTTCGAACTGCTTAGCAATTGTTTCTTTAATCTGTGCACGGAATTCTTCTTCGTTGTGAGCTTTTCCTTCACCCAAAACTTGATCGAACAATTCCTGATTCAAGTCACCCGGAATCATACGAGTGATTTCTTCGATCTGGAAGCTGAAGTTACCTTTATAGTTAGCAACTTCTTCTTTCTTAATCTTCAGCAAAGAAGCTAATTCAGCTTCGTTGTTATCGAATGCAGTTGCAGGATTGAATACCAATACTGTATTTGTTTTAGCGCCGTTGAAGATAGCTTTCTGATCGTCATTCTTCATATAAGTAGGCATCATTACAGCACCTTCTACCTGAAGACCACCTTCTTTTGTGTTGCCATTTTCATCCAGCTCAGCTAACAAACCTTTCAGCATATCATTTTCCTGATATTCCTCAACTTTATCATATTTTGCAGTACGCTGAGTGTACATCTTAACCTGCTGATCTACCATTTCATCAGTTACATTGATATCGTAGTAATCAACAGTATCATTGTTAGACAATTCAACATTGAATTCAGGAGCCAAAGCAATATCAAATGAGAATTCAAAGTTTTCATCTGCCTCAAAATTCACATTATTTTCTTTAGGCAGAGGAGTACCCAGCATATTCACATTATTTTCACGAATATATTCGCCGACTTTTTCCTGCATCAGCTTATCAACTTCTTCTACCAATACAGAAGTACCATACTGCTTCTTAATCAAAGCCATAGGAACCATTCCTTTACGGAATCCGGGCATATTAACTCTCTGACGAAGAGTTTTCAACGATTTTTCTACTTTTTCCTGATAGTCAGCCTTTTCAATCTGAACAGTAAGCACTGCGCTTACCTTGTCTACGTTTTGCAATGAAATATTCATTTCCGACTTATTTATTTAATTATTACTATATTCCAGTTTATTCAAAGAGGTTGCAAAAATAGTGTTTAATCTTGCAATAACCAAAATGTCTAAGTAAAATTTATAAAAAACGCAAGTAAGCTTTTGTGATTTCATTTATATATACATACCAAAGAAGCCAGTTCTAAAAAAAGCTTCCTGCTGTATATCATTCACACTATCACTTATTCACGTATTTCTCTATTAAGTTGAAAATCTTTCCTGCGTAACACAAAACTGTTACTTAGATACTTTTCCCTTACAATCTTGTTTTCAGCAAGTTCTTCAGGTGTACCCTGGAAAAGTATTTTTCCTTCAAACAACAAATAGGCACGGTCTGTGATACTTAGTGTTTCCTGCACATTGTGTCAGTAATCAATATACCAATATTTTTATCTTTCAGCTTCCATACAATATGCTGAATATCTTCGACCGCAATAGGGTCTACACCGGCAAACGGTTCGTCAAGCATAATAAACTTCGGTCGATAGCCAGACAACGTGCAATTTCTGTACGGCGGCGTTCACCTCCCGACAGTTGGTCACCTAAGTTTTTACGTACCTTCTGCAAACGGAATTCAGCAATCAAGCTTTCCAGTTTTTCTTTTTGATATTCCTTCGAAGTCTTTGTAAGCTCCAGAACCGAAGCAATGTTATCTTCCACACTCATTTTACGGAAAACAGAAGCCTCCTGTGCCAAATATCCGATACCATTCTGGGCACGCTTATATACGGGATAATCAGTAATATCCTGATTATTCAGATAGATATGTCCCTCATTAGGAACAATCAATCCTGTAGTCATATAAAAAGAAGTTGTCTTACCAGCACCATTCGGTCCCAGCAGTCCGACAATTTCACCCTGTTTCACATTAATGGAAACATGGCTTACGACTGTACGCTTACCATATTTTTTGACCAGATTCTCAGTACGAAGTACCATACGTCCATCCGATGGAAGTTCAAATGTTTCTTCAGCAATATACTGTTGGTTTTCCTGCTCTGCCATAAAGTTGTTTAATAAAGATTTAAGAATGAAGGATCAATCCTTTCATTACCGCAGCAAAAGTAGTAAAAATCTTGGGTTCTGTGGTAATTCCTCCCATTTTCATCTCTGCTTTTATTATAATATAGCTAAAAAACAGTACTTTTGCACAAAATTAGACTCAAATAACAAATATGGTAAGACCAATTACTACTTTGGGTAAATACCTCATGCTAATGGGAAGAGTATTTGCCGCCCGGAACGTTTCCGAATGTACCTCAAACAATATCGTAATGAAATGGCACAGTTAGGTATCAACTCAATTGGTATCGTATTGCTGATTTCGTTTTTCATCGGTGCTGTTATCTGCATACAAATTAAGCTAAACATCGAAAGTCCATGGATGCCACGTTTTGTTGTAGGATATACTACCCGTGAAATCTTGTTGCTAGAGTTCTCTTCTTCCATCATGTGTCTTATTCTGGCAGGTAAAGTTGGTTCAAACATAGCTCGGAAATAGGAACCATGCGCGTCACTCAGCAAATTGATGCGCTCGATATTATGGGAGTGAATTCAGCATCATATCTGATCCTTCCCAAAATTCTAGGACTTATGACAATGATTCCGTTGCTCGTAACTTTTAGTATTTTTGCCGGAGTGATTGGAGCCTTCTGTACAGCGTGGTTTGCAGGTATCACTAATGCTACCGATTTGGAATATGGATTCCAATATAGTTTCGTAGAATGGTACGTATGGTGCAGTTTTATCAAATCACTTGTTTTCGCCTTCATAATAGCCAGCGTATCAGCTTACTTCGGATACACTGTAGAAGGAGGATCTATCGCAGTAGGAAAGGCTAGTACCGATTCTGTCGTATGCAGTAGTGTACTGATCCTGTTCTCCGATTTAATACTTACCCAATTACTTAGCTAACAATGATACAAATTAAATCACTCTATAAATCATTTGAAGATCGTACCGTATTAAATGACATCAACTTTACCTTTGAAAACGGGAAAACAAACCTGATAATTGGACAAAGTGGTTCAGGAAAAACGGTACTCATGAAATGCCTGGTAGGACTTCTCACTCCAGAAAATGGAGAAGTTTTGTACGATGGACGTAACTTGATTACCATGGGGAAAAAGGAAAAGAAAGCTTTACGTCGGGAGATGGGTATGATCTTCCAAAGTGCAGCATTATTCGACTCTCTGTCTGTATTAGAAAACGTCATGTTTCCGCTGGATATGTTTTCTAATATGACTTACAGAGAGCGTATTAAACGCGCTGAATTTTGCTTAGACCGTGTTAATCTGATAGATGCAAAAAATAAATTTCCAGGAGAAATAAGTGGTGGAATGCAGAAACGTGTAGCATAGCACGGGCAATCGCTCTTCAGCCACAATATTTATTCTGCGACGAACCTAACTCTGGTCTAGACCCTAAGACTTCACTCGTTATTGATGAATTAATTCATGACATCACAACTGAGTATAATATGACTACCGTCATTAATACTCATGACATGAATTCGGTACTGGGAATCGGTGACAGCATATTATATATCTATCAAGGACATAAAGAGTGGGAAGGTACGAAGAATGAAGTTTTTACAGCGACTAACCAACGTCTGAACGACTTTATTTTTGCATCAGACTTACTTAAAAAGGTGAAAACTGAAGGAGAAAAAGAAAATCGATAACTCTTCATCCTTCCACAAAAACGATACTGTGTTTCGTAATAATCAGAAAAACAGTATCCGTTTTTTTAGTCTTCTTTACACGAAAGGCTAATTTTCTATTTTTGTCAATGTTTTTGTCATCTTTTGTCCCAACTTTCGACTGCTTTCTTCATGCTTTACCAGTCCTACTCCTTTAGCATACCATTCGGTAACCTGACTTTCATCCGAAAACATAAAAAACTTTACTTTCATTGAATAAGTTACCTTCACGCAATCAAATTTACCAGCTGGTGTAGAAATAGTTTCTGTACCCTCATATTGCCCTTTCATTGAAACAGTCATCGTCACAGGCTTAATCCGGATAGTCATTTCATCTGATTCAATCTTTTCTCCTTTCTGCCGTTTTTCATTTAAAAGCAAACAGATTTTCCCGTTTGTATCAAACTTTGCCTTGGCCGAGGTCATGTCTTTCTTATTTAAAGCTTCTGCCATCATACCACAAATATTATCCTTCATAGATTCTCCATCCTGCAAATAAATCAGTGTATTATTATTTGCATAAGCTACTTTCTGGTAAAAACAGAGTATCTTTCATCTTTTCATTCATCTTTGGCACAAAAATCACCCAAAGTTATAAAAGTAGAATCATTTACTTTTTCCACATTCACTACTGAAGTATAAGTTTCAGTTTTTCTTTTTTCCAGTAAGAACTTCATAATAAAGTTTCTGTCCCTTCTGAATACTACAATACTGAGCAGATGCAGCTATAGCTGATAGCATACAAACAAGTAACAAAACGTAGTTTTTCATAATAGTAAAATATTAGATTCAACGTCATTTTTACCAACTTTTTAAAAAGCACGGCGATAGATAACAAAAATACACTTTTTTTTACAGAGCCAAGAATTTTATTCATATTCTTAAAACGACAGACATCAATATGATATTTAACAAAAAAATCTTCTTTCAGGTCTTTAATGACCAGAAAGAAGATTTTTCCACAAACATCAGAAATGCCCAATTATTTCTGACGGATAAAAATATTTATCGGAGTACCCGAAAGTTTCCAACGTTCGCGTATCTGATTTTCAAGGAAACGCTTGTATGGTTCTTTCACATACTGAGGTAAGTTTGCAAAGAATACAAACGAAGGTACCTGAGTATTGGGTAACTGAGTAATATATTTAATCTTAATATATTTACCTTTATTTGAAGGAGGTGGATAAGCCTCTATCATAGGAAGTAACTCCTCATTCAAACGAGCTGTCGGAATTCTAGTTGTACGAGCCTGATAAACTTCCTTTGCAGCTTCCAACACTTTAAAAATTCTTTGTTTTGTCAATGCAGAAGCAAAAATTATCGGGAAATCGGTAAACGGTGCAAAACGATTACGAATAGCTTCCTCGTAATTCTTCATCACCTTTGCGGTCTTTTCTTCTACCAAATCCCACTTATTCACTACAACGACAAGTCCTTTCTGATTTCGCTGAATAAGTGAAAAGATATTCAAATCCTGTCCTTCTATACCTCTCGTTGCATCCAGCATCAGAATACACACATCCGAATTCTCTATAGAACGAATAGAACGGACCACAGAATAATATTCCAAATCCTCACTTACTTTATTCTTTTTGCGAATACCAGCTGTGTCGACCAGGTAAAAATCGAAACCAAACTTATCATAACGTGTATAGATAGAGTCACGAGTAGTTCCCGCAATTTCAGTTACGATGTTTCGTTCTTCTCCGATAAAAGCATTTACAATAGAAGATTTTCCAGCATTAGGACGACCGACAACAGCAAAACGAGGAATATCTTCATCTAAAATTTCGTCTGATTCCTTTTTAAATTTGCTTACGATCAAATCCAGCAAGTCACCTGTTCCACTTCCACTCAAAGCAGAAATACAATACGGATCTCCTAATCCCAAAGAGTAAAACTCAGCTGCATTATATTGCAAATCATTGTTATCAGTCTTATTGGCAACAACGATAACCGGAGTTTTGGCACGACGCAAAATAGAAGCTACCTGCATATCCAAATCCGTTACTCCATTTGTAACATCGACAACAAACAATACAACATCCGCTTCGTCTATAGCCAAAACGACTTGTTTACGAATCTCTTCTTCAAAAATATCTTCCGAATTAACTACCCAGCCTCCAGTATCTACTACTGAGAACTCCTTTCCCAACCATTCCGATTTACCATACTGGCGGTCGCGGGTTGTTCCGGCCTGTTCATTTACAATTGCCTGACGCGTCTTAGTCAGACGATTAAACAGTGTCGACTTTCCCACATTGGGACGTCCTACGATTGCTACTAAATTTCCCATACTTTTTTATTGATTGACGGCTGTCACAGCCGATGAAATGTTAATCTAATTGATAACCAAAATTCTTTAGCTCTTTGTCAGAACTTCTCCAATCTTTATCCACTTTCACAAACGTTTCCAGATAGATAGATTTTTGGAAAAAAATGTTCCAATGTTTTACGTGCTTCGGTAGCAACTTTTTTCAAAGCTTTTCCCTGATGTCCGATAATTATACCTTTTTGAGATTCACGCTCCACATAAATAACAGCATTAATATGAATACTCTTGGCATCTTCTTTAAACTGTTCAACTACGACCTCTACCGCATAAGGTATTTCTTTGTCATAGTATAACAAAATCTTTTCACGAATAATTTCAGTTACAAAGAAACGAGCAGGCTTATCGGTCAACTGGTCTTTGCCAAAATAAGGAGGAGAATCAGGTATCAGCTCCTTAATACGCTTCATCACCACATCGACATTAAATTTTGCCTTTGCAGAGATAGGTATAATTTCTGCTTCAGGCAACATTTCATGCCATTCTTCAACCAACTTAACCAGTTCTTCCTGGTTAGTTAAATCAATTTTATTAATCAACAGCAAAACCGGAACTTTAACACGACGCACCTTCTCCATAAAGTCTGCATTCTTATCCGGCTTCTCTATCGTATCAGTCACATACAGCAAAACATCTGCATCTACCAATGCCGATTCAGAGAAGTTCAACATAGACTCCTGAAGTTTGTAATTAGGCTTCAAAACCCCTGGAGTATCAGAGAAGACAATCTGCATATCATCCGTATTCAATATACCCATAATACGATGACGAGTTGTCTGCGCCTTGAATGTAGCAATAGAAATGCGTTCTCCTACCAACAAGTTCATCAATGTAGATTTTCCGACATTTGGATTACCTACAATATTTACAAATCCGGCTTTGTGCATAATTATTTTTTAGTAACATACAAAAAAACGCACCGTATTGGGATGCGTTCTTTTGTATGTGTTAATTAATATTGTTCATTACTTGTTACCATCATAACCCCACTTCACATACGCAGCACCCCAAGTAAATCCGGCTCCGAATGCAGTGAAAATTATATTGTCACCTTTCTTCAACTGTTTTTCATAATCCCATAAACAAAGTGGCAATGTTCCGGCACTTGTATTGCCATAACGTTGGATGTTAATCATTACTTTATCCAATGGAACCTCTAAACGAGAAGCAACAGCATCAATAATACGCAAATTCGCCTGATGTGGGACGATCCAGCTGATATTATCTTTATTCAAACCGTTTCTTTCAGCTATTTGAGCAGTAACATCCGACATATTAGAAACTGCATATTTAAATACAGTTCTACCCTCCTGATACAAATAATGCATCTTGTTGTCTACAGTAAAATAAGAAGGAGGACATACAGAACCACCCGCTTTCATATGTAAGAAAGGCAATCCCTTGCCATCTGTTCTCAATATTGAGTCCATGATACCATAATCTTCAGTTGTTGCTTCTACCATGCAAGCAGCAGCGCCATCACCAAAGATAGGACATGTAGCACGATCTGAATAATTCACCATTGATGACATCTTATCAGCACCAACAATGATAATTTTTTTATGTCTGCCAGACTGAATCATACTTGCAGCTGTTTCCATAGCATAGAGAAAGCCACTACATGCAGCCTGCAAGTCAAATGCATACGCATTCTTCAAACCCAATTTATCACACAAAATTGAGGCAGTAGAAGGGAAATGATAGTCAGGAGTAGTAGTTGCAACAATTACGCAATCAATAGAATCAGGGTCTGAATTTGTTTTTTGCATTAATTGTTTTGCAGCCTTACGTGCCAAATAAGAAGTACCTAATCCTTCTTCATTCAGTATACGTCTTTCTTTTACTCCAATACGGGTCATAATCCACTCATCGTTGGTATCGACCATTCTTGACAGTTCTTCATTGGTCAAAACATAGTCAGGTACATAGCCACCGACTCCTGTAATTACAGCATTTATTTTTTCCATCATTTCAGATTTTAGTTTGCATATTCCTATAAAAAAAACAGCCGGAAGAGCCGAAAGCTCTCCGGCTTTATTCTTTCAGTGAATCACACAAACGTGTTCAACAAAGCGTTTATTAAAGAGCAGCTTCTTTTTCGATAGCTAATTTACCTCTGTAATAACCGCAAGCACCACATACAGTGTGATAAACATGCCATGCGCCGCAGTTAGCAGATGGCCAAAGTAGGAGCAACTGCTTTATCGTGAGTTCTTCTCTTAGCAGTTCTCGTTTTTGATTGTCTTCTTTTAGGATGTGCCATTTTTCTAAAACTTTATTTAATTATTATCTAATATTTTTTTTCAAATCCTTCCAACGTGGATCGATTTCACGTTCCACATCGGGGTCTGCATCATTTTCTTCAACATCATCCATATAATCCTCATCTCTGCAGACGAACGCAAATGCTTGCTCAAAGCTCCCATCATGCTTTATTGCATTTTCCCGGAGCATGTACATGTTTCATCGGAAGGCTCAACGCAATGAATTCATAGATAAACCATGCAACATTGATGTAACCATCTTCTTCAGGTACTACTACAATGTCATTTTCATCAGAGAAAGTTGCTCCCATCTTTACCTTCAGCTCATCATCTATATCAACAGGAATTTCCATATCATCCAAACAACGGTCACATGGAACAACGACAAAACCTTCTGTATGAAAGTTTAAGACAAAAACTCCCATGCTTTTCTTTACCGTCAATGCAACTCGCAGCTTTCCTTTCTGTATCTCCGGAGCATCAATGCTGATAAAAAAATCATTGTCCAAGACATATTCATAATGAGATACGTCTTCAGACATATTCTTTAATTCTACCTTGTATGTACTAAGCTTTCCCAATTCGCAATACTATATAAATCGGGCGACAAAGATACAAATAATAATTCATTTTATCTAGTCTTTCTATTTTTTTATTCATAAAAATAAATACTTAACGTTTCATTTATCTTCTAATGGAAAGACTTATCAAATAAAAAAGCGTTTATGACCTTTCCGCATAAAGGGTATTATATTCATATAAATCTCCTTTTTGAGCAGAAAACAAATATTTTTTTAAATAATTACTGCTATAATCATAAATAAACATATTATCTATCGGACAATTAATTAAATTTGCAGAAAATATAAAAGAAATAAAATCTTATTCCTATGTTAACTCAAATAATTAACGCACGTATTTAACTCCTCAAGGGTGGTTAAAAGACGGTTCTGTCTTGATCAGGGACAACAAAATACTAGAAGTAACAAATTGTGACCTGGCAATTGTAGGTGCTACACTCATCGATGCAAAAGGAATGTACATTGTACCGGGAGGAGTTGAAATCATGTACATGGAGGAGGAGGACGTGATTTTATGGAAGGCAACGAAGAGGCTTTTCGTACAGCAATCAAAGCTCACATGCAGCATGGGACAACAAGTATATACCCCACTCTATCTTCTTCAACAATACCAATGATTCGTGCTGCAGCCGAAACTACAGAAAAATTAATGAGTGAACCAGACAGTCCTGTTCTTGGACTTCATTTGGAAGGACATTATTTCAACATGAAAATGGCCGGCGGTCAAATGCCCGAAAATATAAAAGATCCAACTCCGGAAGAATATATCCCCTTACTGGAAGAAACTCATTGTATCAAACGTTGGGATGCAGCTCCCGAACTTCCTGGAGCTATGCAGTTTGGTAAATATATTACCTCTAAAGGAGTTCTGGCTGCAGTAGGTCATACACAAGCAGAATTTGAAGACATTTATACCGCATTCCAAGTAGGATATACCCACGCAACTCATTTCTATAATGCAATGCCTGGATTCCATAAACGCCGCGAATATAAGTATGAAGGAACAGTAGAAAGTATTTATCTGATGGATGATATGACAGTAGAAGTTGTAGCAGACGGTATTCATGTTCCTCCTACAATTCTCCGCTTAGTCCATAAAATAAAAGGTGTAGAAAAGACTGCATTGATAACAGATGCATTAGCATGTGCAGCAAGTGACAGCAAAGAAGCTTTCGACCCACGTGTTATCATCGAAGACGGTGTATGCAAATTAGCCGACCGCTCCGCACTGGCAGGAAGTATCGCTACCATGGACCGTTTGATTCGTACAATGGTGCAAAAAGCTGAAATACCACTGGAAGATGCAGTAAGAATGGCATCTGAAACTCCAGCACGCATCATGGGAGTACTTGACCGGAAAGGAACATTGGAAAAAAGAAAAGATGCAGACATTATTGCTCTCGACCGCGATTTAAATGTACGTGCCGTATGGGCAATGGGTAATTGGTAGAAGGAACCAATAAACTATTTTAATTACATTTTAAATAATCGATATTTATGTTGACACAAATCATAAACGGACATATCCTCACTCCGCAAGGATGGCTAAAAGACGGATCTGTCCTTATCAGCGACGGAAAAATACTAGAAGTAACCAACAGCGATCTTGCAGTCATTGGTGCAACCGTGATTGATGCTAAAGGCATGTACATCGTTCCAGGTTTTATAAGCATGCATGCACACGGAGGAGCTGGATATGATTTTACAGAGGGAAGCACTGAAGCTTTTCAAAAAGCAAGTCTGGCACATTTGAAACATGGAGCAACATCTATTTTTCCAACACTATCTTCTACCAGTTTTGAGAATATCAAACAGGCTGTCAAAACTTGTGAAGCTCTAATGAAAGAACCCGGAAGCACCATTCAAGGCTTACACATCGAAGGTCCTTACCTTAATAAAAAAATGGCAGGAAGCCAATGGGAAGAGTTTTTAAAAGATCCAGATCCCAATGAATATATCCCACTCATAGAAAGTACTCAATGCATCAAACGCTGGGATATCAGCCCGGAATTACCTGGAGGACATGAATTCGGTCAGTATATGCGTTCAAAAGGAATTATGGCAGCAATCACACATACTGAAGCTGAATACCCTGAAATAAAGGCAGCCTTTGAATCAGGATTCACCCATGCCGCACATTTCTATAATGCTATGCCCGGATTCCATAAACGCCGTGAGTACAAATACGAAGGTACCGTAGAAAGTGTATACCTCACAGACGGAATGAGTGTGGAAGTCATAGCAGATGGTATTCATCTGCCAGCAACAATATTGAAACTCGTCTATAAATTAAAAGGTGTTGAACAAACCTGCCTTGTTACCGATGCTTTAAAATATGCGGCATACGATGGTGAGCCTATTAATGATCCCAGATATATTATCGAAAATGGTGTATGCAAATTAGCAGACCATTCTTCTCTGGTCGGTAGTCTGGCAACCATGGATACACTGGTACGGACAATGGTAAAAAAAGCTGCTATACCTCTTGCGGATGCTGTCCGTATGGCTTCAGAAACTCCGGCAAAACTTATCGGTATCGACTCGTCAAAGGGCACTCTCCAGAAGGGCAAGGATGCGGACATTCTCATCATCGACAAGGACATCAGCATCAGGTGCGTCTTCTCCTGCGGCAGATCGTGGAAGGCATGAACACGCTGGTACATTGAGACGCTTCCGCCGCCGTGCTCCCCGGAGCCGGCGGCATTTTTTCTACCCTCATGCAAAAAAAGAAAGCCCCGCGGCACTTGTGATGCTGCAGGGCTTCTCCTAAGACGGCGACTACCTACTCTCCCACTTGCGCAGTACCATCGGCGTGACGAAGCTTAACTTCTCTGTTCGGAATGGGAAGAGGTGGAACCTTCGTGCAATAGTCACCTGAATATCCTTTATGTATTCATGACTAACAAGCAAGTAATTCAAGTACTTCTCAAGAAGCTGAAAGTATATATCACCCATCCTTCCTGACAAGGAAAGCATACGGGCAATTAGTAATGCTCGGCTTTGGTATCTCTACCTTTACACCTGCATCCTATCAACGTCATCGTCTTTGACGACCCTGAGAAATCTAATCTTGTGGCCGGCTTCGTACTTAGATGCTTTCAGCACTTATCCGATCCCGACTTAGATACCCGGCGATGCACCTGGCGGCACAACCGGTAAACCAGAGGTCGGTCCAACACGGTCCTCTCGTACTAGTGTCAGAGCCACGCAAATTTCATACGCCCACGATAG
>ENA-OQAN01000432-OQAN01000432.1-human-gut-metagenome-genome-assembly--contig:-NODE-432-length-22722-cov-2.276300_pt1 | contig 22722 bp, 23 predicted proteins | sample MGYA00242735_ERZ504527 | MGnify/ENA primary metagenome ERZ504527 (study PRJEB26092, sample SAMD00036230) | human gut metagenome | host: Homo sapiens | study: EMG produced TPA metagenomics assembly of... | reverse complement strand
ACCATTAAGGCTCCTTCTGCTCCACGGTGGGTAACTGAAATGTCAAAGTTGAGTTATGGTATGTTACCTGATGCATATATTCTGGTTAGGATTGTGGGCTTGCCTTGTTTAAGCACAATTTGGCATTGCTACTGTTATGGCTATTCCTTGTATTGCTGTCTGTACATTCATTTCGAGCCTTATTGCAACGAAGATCATATCGCTTATTCCTGGAAGTAAATGGGTTATAGGATAAAACCATTGGATAATGATTTGTCATGAGATAAGATTGTAAGTTTTATCTTAGGTTGTTTATCATTTGTTGGGCAGTAATGTTAGTAGCAATAGTTGGTCTACTGACGTTACTGCCTTAAAACATAGAAACATATCTGTTACAGATAAGGTAAAACTTCAATTATAGAAAACCGTTAGGACAATTAAAGTATATACGTATATTTAAAGAACTACTTATATTTAATATGAAGACAAACACTGTAATTTGTACATTATTTATTTTACTTCCTTTTATATCGTATGTTTCGATAAAGAAGACGAAAAGTAGTGATGTGCTTCAGCCCGTTTCTTTTAATGAAGTAATTCTCGAAGATAATTTTTGGTTGCCACGTTTACAGATTTAAAAAGAAGTACTTGCTCCCTTTGCTTTGGAAAAAGTACGCCCTGCCATGGACAATTTGCGTAAAACCGGAAATTATTTAAATGGAGTGAAAGATGAGCTTCCATTCCCGCATCGTTTTGTAGCTTCAGACCTTTATAAAGTGATGGAGGGAGCTGCATATCTGTTGACTTTGGAAAAAGATTTAGCATTAGAGCATACGATGGATAGCATTATAGATCTCATCGGAAATGCACAAGAAGAGGATGGATATTTATATGAGGCTCATACAACTGGAGTTTCGGCTTCACATGAACATTGGGGAGGAGCTGGAATGGGAGATAAGCCGTACTCATGGGTAGTCCATAGCCATGAATTATACAATATGGGACATATGTACGAAGGGGCAGTTGCTTATTATCTGGCAACGGGTAAAGATAAATGGCTGAAAATTGCTGAAAAAAATGCACGTCATATAAACCATGTCTTTTTTGAAGGAGATCCTAAACATAATAATGGTAATCCTGTAAATCAGGCTCCTGGTCATCAGGAAATAGAACTTGCATTGGTTAAGCTATATCGTACAACAGGAGATTCACTTTATCTGAAGATGGCTCAAAAGTTTATTGATATTCGTGGTGTCACTTACCAGCCCGAAGGAGAAGGTGTAATGGCACCTAGTTATGCACAGCAGCATTTGCCTGTTCGTGAGCAGACTAAAGCGGTTGGACATGCTGTTCGTGCCACTTATCTTTATGCTGGTATGGCTGATGTATTGGCACAAACAGGTGATAAGAGCTTGCAGCCTGCTCTTGATAGCATTTGGAATAATATTGTAGATATGCGGATGCATATTACAGGGGGATTGGGAGCTATTCATGGTATTGAAGGCTTTGGTCCAGAGTATGTACTACCTAATAAAGATGCTTATAATGAAACTTGTGCCGCCGTAGGAAATGTAATGTTTAACTATCGGATGTTCTTGACAAAAAAAAGACGCCAGGTATGTCGATGTGGCTGAGGTAGCATTATATAACAATGTGTTAGCTGGGGTGAATTTGGATGGGAATAAGTTCTTTTATGTAAATCCGTTGGAAGCTGATGCACGTAATGCATTTAATCAAGGCCTGAAAGGACGCTCTCCTTGGTTTGGTACGGCTTGTTGTCCTTCCAATATCGCCCGGTTGATACCTCAGATACCGGGAATGATGTATGCTCATACCGATAATGATATTTATTGTACTTTTTATGCCGGTACTTCTACAGTAGTTCCTTTGTCTGATGGGAAAGTAACGATTAAACAGACAACAAACTATCCTTTTGATGAATCTGTACGTTTTGAAATAAAACCAGAGCAGTCAAAGCAAAAGTTGCCATGCATTTCCGGATTCCAACGTGGGCAGGCAAACAATTTGTTCCTGGAAAGTTATATCATTATTTAAATGATAAACCGGCTGAGTGGAAAGTTTTATTGAACGGGAAAGAGGTATCTGTGAAACCGCATAAAGGATTTGTTACCATAGAACGTGCCTGGAAAAGTGGAGATCTGGTAGAACTACAGCTTCCTATGCTAGTCCGTTACAATAAGGCTATTTCTCAGGTAGAAGCGGATATAGATCGTGTATGTATTACTCGTGGCCCGTTAGTATATTGTGCAGAGTCTGTAGATAATGTTGCCATGCCGGCAAGTTATGTTGTGAATCCATCTGAGGATATAAGTATTACTAAGGGAGCAGGTGCATTGAAATATATAGATTTTATAACAGTGCCTGCGCACTCTGTTCAAGACAAGGATGTACATTCTCTTACTTTACTTCCTTATTATGCTTGGGATAATCGAGGCGATGACGCTATGATTGTATGGTTGTCAGAAAATGATTCTTTGGCAAATGCATCTATACCTAAAATTTCTGAGTATATTTCGGATATAAAAGCTACACATACATTTGATAGGGATGATGTATATGCAATGTTGACCAATGGGTATCCAGCCAATTCTTTTGACACCTCTATTCCACGTTGGACAAGTTGGCCGCAAAAAGGTGAGGAGCAAATTGTTGAATTTATCCTGAAGCGTCCGATTGCACTGCAAAGTTTTTCTGTATACTGGTATGATGATGGTGGAGGTGTACAGGTTCCGAAATCATGGTCATTGGAGTATAAACAGAATGGAGAATGGAAAACTTTTCCAATTTATGTGACAGATGAATATCGGATGCTGAAAGACCAATACAATATGGTTCATCCGGGTAAAGATATCACCACTGAAGGGCTGCGTCTGAGAATTGTACCTTTGCCTCATGCAGCAGTTGGTATTTTGAGTGTACAAATTGAAGAAGTAAAATAAAAAACTTCCATTTACAGTTCAAGAGAGTAAAGAATCAGCCTTTCGCTTGTTCTGGCTAATTGGAAATTTTATTGCTGTCTGATAAAAACTGCGTAAAAGCAAAAGATTTTTATCAGACAGCAATTATTTTAATTGGAGATATAGTCTTTGGGAAGTACTCCAAATTTGGCTTTAAAGCATTTGGCAAAGTAAGAAGACGATCCGAATCCTGTACGTTCGAATACTTCTGTAACTCTGTAGCCTTCTTTTAGTAACTGTGCAGCTTTATTGAGACGGCAGTTTTTTAAATAGTCGTTAGGTGGCATTCCAGAAAGAGCTTTTAGCTTCCGGTAGAAATTAGAACGGCTCATGTTCATTTCTGAGGCAAGTGTGTCGATTGAGAAACCTTCATCTGCCAGTTGCTGCTCTATAATTTCTTGCATCTTTTTGATGAACTCCTGATCTTGAGGAGTTAACTGAATACCTGTTTCCTCTTCTTCCTTTTCTTCTGGTTTGGCATCAGGAAGGAACGAAGTCATATGTTGCTGGAATGTTGTGCGCAGTTTCAGCAAATTGCGTATTTGCATATGTAGTTGCAAAATCGTAAACGGTTTTTCTACATAGGCGTCTGCACCATACGAAAAGCTTCAACCTTTGCTTCTGGCAAAAACCTTCGCTGTTAGCAAGATGACAGGTATGTGTGAGTATTCGATATTGTTCTTGATTTTGGCACACAGTTCGAGACCGTTCATGAGTGGCATCATGACATCGCTGACTACAATATCTATATCATTGTCTTCGATGACTTGTAAAGCTCAATACCATTTTTAGCTTTCAGTACATGGTAATATTTTTCCAGACCGGAGTACTCCATTTCCAAAAGATCAGTGTTGTCTTCCACCAGCAGTACACTATATTGAGGAGCATCAGGCGAATCATTGCTGTTATCGTTTGCGGCTGTATATTGTGAGTCTGGTATGATGCCTACTTCTTCTTTTTGTTCATTTTTGCTGTAGATAGGAAGAGTCAGAACGAATGCTGCCCCGCCCAGATGACTGTCTTTTTACGCAGAGTGTTCCGTGATGGGTTTCGGCCAGTGCAAGTGAATAGCAAGTCCGATACCGCTTCCCTGAACAGATTTTTCGTCAGCTATCTGGTAAAAGGTCTGGAATATTTTTTCTTTCTCGTTGTCTGATATGCCAGGGCCGTCATCTTCTACCAGATAGAAAAATCTGTGTCATTCTTTTCGATACCTATTGAAATTGCCTTATTGGCATATTTCATTGCATTACTTAATAGGTTGACCAGTATTCTGTTGATCTTTTCACCGTCTATCAGTGCTTCAAGCTGAAAATTCTCAGGTATATGGATTGACAGGCTGATATTTCTTAAATCGGTAGATCCGATAAACTGTTGATAAATATCATTAATCAAGTGGCATATATCATGCTGCTGAAGGTGAAGTTTGATTTCTCCTGATTCTATTTTCTGAAAATCAAGCAGTTCATTGGTTATTCCTAGCAGGTAATCCACATTCTTGTTGATAACATTTAAGTACCGTTCCTCCATTTTTCTGTCTATGTTCACATGCATGATGCTTTCCAGAGGAAGTTTAATTAATGTAAGAGGTGTTCTGATTTCGTGAATCAGGTTTATGAAGAAGTTTACTTTACTTTTGTATACTTCTCTGTCTTTTTCAATCTGATATTCTTCTACTCTTTTCCGATATTTTCTTTTTAAATGTTGTTCTCTTTTATGTAATGTATAGACTATACTGCCGATTATGCATAGTGTATAGACAATATATGCCCAGATAGAACGGTACCAGGAGGAGTGATGATAATCCATAACCGGGCTGTCTCCTCATTCCATTGCTGGTCGTTGTTCGAGCCTTTTACCAGTAAGCAGTATTTTCCTGGCGGAAGGTTGTTGTAAGACGCAAAATTACCCTCTACATTATTGTACCATTCTGTATCGAATCCTTCCAGTTTGAATGAAAAATGATTCTTTTTAGGATTCTGATAGCTTAAAGATGAGAAATAGACTGTAAAGCTATTGTAATGGAAAGGTATTTTTATCTCTTGGGTTAAATAAATGGGTTGCTCAATGTTCAGTAATTTCCGTATATCCAAAGTTGTATCTGTGTGTGTCAGCACAAAACCGGTAATATATACAGGAGGTATGAACGTATTCTTCTGAACCAGCGACGGCTTGAATGAACTGAATCCGTTGACTCCTCCAAATAACAGAATTCCTTCTGATGTCTTGTAAGAAGCACGTTCGCAGAACAGGTTTTCCTGTAGTCCGTCAGATGTAGTGAAGTGCTGGTACTCTTCTTCTTTTTGAGGATTTATTTTGGTCAGACCGATGTTACTGGTAACCCATAGATAACCTGAAAAATCCTGCTCTATAGAGTATACTACAAGTGTAGACAACTGTTTATTGTTGCTGTTGAAAGTAGTGAATGTTTCTGTTTGCGGATTAAATTGGCAAAGACCGTTTCCATTGGTTCCCAGCCATATCTTCTGTTTGGAGTCTTCAAATAAAGTTACGATGGAGTTACTGCTTAGAGATGTGTTTACTCCTTGTTTATGTTCATAGTGTTTCCAGTAATTGTCTTTTCTGTTATTGTAAAATATTCCGTTGTTGGCAGTTGCTATCCAGAGATTGTTGTGCGAGTCTTCGTAAATGTCTGTAATGGAAATCATGGCTCCGACCGATGTTTCTACTCTGAAGTTATCTTCTTCCGAATTATAATAACACAGTCCCCAGTTGGTTCCTATATAAATGGTTCCGTTGTTGCACTTATATATTTTTTGGATGTTGTCACTACATACTGTATTGGGGGTATTATACGAGTGGTGATAACTTTTTATTTTTCCGTCGCTCAGGTTAAGCACTTTCAGACCGTTCGAGAACGTTCCGATCCAGAGTTCGTTTCCGTTCAGGCAAAGAGTTCGTATATCGAAGATTTGTTTTTCTTTTTCTGCCAGGTTATATTCCTGAATTTCTTTACTGTCTATATTGTATTTGAAGAGTCCTTTTTTGGGTCCTATCCAGATAATACGGTGAAGATTATCCTCGTAAAACGTGTTTACGATTGGATTATTAGGTATAATATGCTGGTTGAATATCTTATTTTTGGGTATGATATGAACTGCTCCGGCCTGATTGGTTAAAGCCATATTCCACCTTCCTTATCTTTCATGAAAGAATTAATATTCTGATTTACAACGGCATTGTTGATGTTGTAGGTTTCTGTTAACTCCGATAATACCTGTGTCTTATAGTTGTATAGAAAAACACCGTTGTCTGTACCGATCAGGAATGTTTCCGGATTGAACTGATCAGACATTGTATAATCTGAAATTTGCTGGATTCTAGTCTGTGATATGTTGTCTGGCCTGACGAAGGATCAATCTCGAATAAATATTTGCTGTCAGTACCTATCCATAGCCGGTTATTTGCCGCTAATATAGAATTAGCTTTCAATGAAGTTGTGTTTGTCTTTTCTGCTTTTGTATGCAGGGGATATGAGTGAAGCAGTTCTTGATTCTTGTTAAAACATAATATCCCCTCTTGCAAAGACGAAACATACAACTTTTCGTTTTTGGCATCCACATACATATCCCATATAAATGATTGACACTGGTTGTTTTGTTCCAGAACCTTGGTCTTCAGGTTATAGAAAAATACTCCCTGTCCTAAAGTGGCTATTGCGATTTGATCATCAGAAAACTGGACTATCTTTCTTACTTCACTGCTGATCGATACTCCGAATTTAGTTGTCTGTGTAAATGTCCTTAAAACTGTTTTTTCTGTCGTAAATGTATATACCGCAGTCGGTTCCTATCCATATTTGACGCTGCTTGTCTTCAAATAGGGAAAAGATAAAATTACTGCCCAGCGATTGTGCCTTTTCTTGTGAAGAAGTTCGGTATATTGTATTTTTTTGTCCGTCAAAACAATTTAAACCATTATTGGTTCCTAGCCAGATAAAACCGTAACTGTCTTGCAGAGCACACCATATTGTATTGTGTGACAATCCGTCTTTTACTGTATAAGAGTCGATTACGAATAACGAAGAGGCTTTTATCTGATGATTGAATAAAAGAGCGAATAGTATTAAGAAGTATTTAATTAAGTGGCTTTTCGATAGCATACGTCAGTCTTATATAATGGTTTTTCATGTTTAGGTACAAAGTTATAATATTTATCTGTTTGAAGGGAATAAATCAGATTTATTTGCGCATGAATAGTCGGATTATATTGAGTCTTGCTTGCATTGATATGTATCTTTATATAATTAGAAAAACAGAATCCTGATTTTCACAGAATTCTGTTTTGGAGTATTTGAACGTATAGTCTTAATTTTTTTGCCAGTGAATGGATTGCAGGAACCAGCGGATATCATTTTCGTTTAGTCTCTGCTTTTTCAGCAATTCGGGGAGGCTGTCGTAATTTTTACGGAACTCATTGATGCGGTCGGCAAACGAACTGTTATCATAAGTTACGGCTCGTCCGGTTGTTTCCATATCACCTAGTTCCTCGATATAATCGATGCTGGCGTTTCGGTATCTCATTTCAACAAAACTCTTTTTCATTCGTTTGAATTTGCCATACAATCCGTCGTTTATTTCCGGTTGGTTGCTGTCATAGGTTACCTTAACCGTATATGCACGTTTGCAGTTACTGTCGGGCAGTGAAATGCTGAGCTTCAATTCAGTACCATCGTAGCTGTATGCCGCTTCCTTACCGTTGACGGTAACCCGGACTGCTGGAGCAGAACCTAAAATATCGATACTGTAATTGCGCTTTTTAGGCATGCTTGATAATTACCTTTGCGTTCACCAATATTTACGGTCAGCGTATTTTCGTCTCGAACAGATGAAACTTGAGTACGTGCATACTGCTTCTGGTAAGTCTGGTCATTACCGTTGTCTTCATAGAACGAGAAAGAACCGTTTCCTCCGGGGAATAATGTAAATCTGACAGTTTCGTCATTTCCGTGCAGATTTTTACGTCACCGTAGAAAGGAAGTATGGCACCGGCTTTTACATACACAGGATATTCGTCGAGGGTAAAGACACGTTCTACAGTCTGTCCGCCCTTTAACAGTGTACCGGTATGCCATTCGTACCAGTCGTTTCCGGCAGGCAGCCACACCTTTGTTGTAGCGAAGCCATTGACCATAGGCGATGTAACGGGGGCTATGATCATTTCATCTCCAAACATATACTGGTTTTTAAACTGATAAGCTTCTTTGTCTTCCGGATAGTCGTAATACATCGGACGGCAGAGTGAGATACCTTCGTCATATGTCTTGCGTGCCATGGTATAAGTATAAGGAGCTATCTGATAGCGCTGGCGTATCGTGTTGCGCAGTACACCGAGATATTCCTGGTTGAATACCCAGGGCTCTTTGTTCATAGCCGAGCTTTTCATGGAGTGTGTACGCATAATCGGACTGAATGCTCCGAACTGCATCCAGCGCACAAATAGTTCTTTGTCCAGCTCCGATACGCCTTTGGCAAACTGGTGACCTCCCAGATCGTGACTCCAGTAACCGTAAAGCACATTAGATGCGGTAGAGTTGAAGTAGGGGAGAAACTCCAGCGTTTTCCATGTACTGTAGGAATCACCGGAGAAACCTATCTGATAACGGTGATTTCCCAGACCTCCCCAGCGGTGATACAGCAACGGACGGGTTGTACGGTTGCGTTCCATGTCGCTGAACAGTACATAATTAAGCCACCATGTATTGTTCAGTGTCTTTATATGTCTGTCGAACATATCTTGCTGCCAGTCCAGCCACCAGAAATCTACTCCTTCTTTTTCCATCGGGCGCAGAATGGTATTCAGCCATCCACTCATGAACCGTTTGTCTGAACCGCAATAATCTATCCGCTGCTTGCTGCTGGGATCCATTCCCATCCAGTTAGCCATATCTTTGTATCTCTCTTCGTATGGCTCAATGCCGCCGGCAGGGTGCAGGTTGAGTGTAACCTGCAGTTTTTTACCTTTCAGATATTGAAGGAATTGTGCCGGATTTGGGAAAAGAGATCTGTTCCATGTATAACCGGTCCATCCGCCTCTTCCCGGGTTTACGTAATGCCAGTCCATGTCGATGACTAACACATCCAGCGGTATGTCGTATGCATCAAATTTGGCAGTCAGATCCCGAAGTTCGTCATCAGAATAACTCCAGTATCTGGACCACCAGTATCCGAAAGCATATCGTGGAGGTAAAGGTACTTTTCCGGCAAAAGTGGTAAAGTCTTTGAGAGCCGCCTTGTAATTATGTCCGTAGGCCATAAAGTACCAGTCCTGTCCCTCACCGGAAGGGCGTTCGGTTACCCATGCCCATTCCGAATCATCGAACAGCAGTCCTTTAGAGTCGTCTATCAAGGTCCATCCGTCGGTCGACAATATTCCGTCTTCTATCGGCATAGGCTTATGGTCACCATTGTCATTCCCGTTTCCAACGAAAATGTCGCCGTCATATCCGTCTAACGTGCGGAATGTACCTTTCAGATTTCCGGCATTGGTATCACCCGGTTTCCAGTGGAAGGATGGAGTGATATTTTTTGAATCAATAGCCAGGTTGCTTGCAGTAAACTTTCCGCTGTCTTTCTTGTATTTCAGAGTGAATTTGCTGGTTGTAATTTCAATCCACCCATCCGAGTCGTGTACTTGAAATTCTGCCGGTGCATAATTCCTTTCGACGCTACGAAAGACGGAGAGTTGACAAACTTCCCGTCTTTCTGCCATTCCATACGAATCGTTCCGTCACTGATTATCGTAAAGCGAGTATGTTCGTCCTGATATGCGACATTAGAGGTATTATTGTCTTGTGCCAGCATTTTTATGCCGGAGCAGATGCATAGCAGTAAAATCCAGATTGTTCTCATTGTTTCTACTAAATGAAATTAATTAGCCGGGAAAAGCAGCATTAGTGCCGGTATTCCCGATGCGGAATAACTGTCGATAACTTCATTTCCCGATAACTTCTTTGTGTATTCTCCTCCACAGATGTTGCGGGTTTTGTCACGGTTGCTCCATCCGGTAGCGATTGTTTTTTTCAGGAAGGGGACATATTGCTGCTGTCCGCAGTCATATACCAGCATTGCAATATACTGTGAGAAATTGCTGTATAAATCCCTTGCTCTATACCGCTCTCGAATGGTAACACTCCATGTTCTGCCGACATGTCTTTCACCGTATAGTCTGTTGCCAGAATAGCATTGTCCAGGTATTTTTTATCTCCGGTAGCTTTGTACAAGAGTACAGAAGCACCGATGAAAGTTGCCTGATTGTACACATGGGTTTTCCAGGCCGGTTCGTGTTGTCCGTGTCTGCTGTCGGCTATTCTTCCTGTTTGCTTGTCGAACAGATTCTCTACACCCCAGTCGTAAATTTCTTTTGCTTTGGCCAGATACTGTTCGCGTGTCTGATACAGAGGAATTTTGTCTGCTGATGGCTTTCTGTTTTTAGGTACACTGTTGTAAAGTGTCATCGCAGCTACGACTGTCGGGAAATTGATACATGCCATTTTTCCGTCACGGTCACTGTCGTTTGGCTTTGGATGCTGTATCGGCTGCCATTGCCAGAACATCCCGCCTTTCTTCGGGTCGTATGAACCGGTATCTCCGACTTTTTCTGAGCCATACCATACACGGCTGAAGCTGCTTCCGAGAGTTTCAGATATTCATCGTCGCCGAACAACTGGTAAGCACGTGCCAGTGTGATGGTCCACCACTGGATATCGTCGTAAATAAACCAGCCGGTATTTTCATTGTTGTCATGAAAGTTGAATCCGGCATATTGTGCTTTATTTCCTTCAAATATTTTACGGCTTAATTCCTTGAATTCCTTTTTACGCTTTTTATCTCCCTGTTTGCAAGCCAGGCGATAAGCGTTCATCGACATGTCCCAGTACATCGGCTGGCACCAGATTGCAGCAGCTCCTTTCCAGCGGTCTACTGCTTCTGGAAAGGAAGTATCGGTCTTGTAAATGTATTTTTTACTGTCAAGAAAAGTCTTGTTGAAGCCCTCATAAGCACTCCATACGTCCTGATTGGTATATCCGTCATTTACGGCAGATGCGGACAATACCGCACAGCAACCTATTACTGAAATATATTTTCTAAGATTCATGATGGCTTATTATTCTACAACAAATTTAAAGATTGTATGGCTTGTATATTTTTCTCCCGGACGTAATACGCATGAAGGCCATTCAGGCTTGTTGGGCGTATCCGGATATTTCTGAGTCTCCAGACATACAGAAGCGCGGAAGTTGTATTTGGTATTTTTCTTTCCGGTTTGTGTGCCATCCAGGAAGTTTCCGGTGTAAATCTGGATTCCCGGTTCGTCTGTATAACTTCCAGTTTGATACCGCTCTGTTCCGATTTCAGAGAAGCACATACTTCGTTGATGTTCCCTTTGGTATCGAGTACCCAGTTGTGGTCAATTACCGTGACCGTTTTTCAGTTGTTCTGTTTCTTCATTCAGACGTTCTCCAAGTACGGCGGGCTGGCGGAAATCCATCGGAGTTCCTTCTACCGGAAGAATTTCACCAGTTGTCATGAATGTACTGTCTACCGGTGTGAAGTGGCTGGCATTTACCATTAATAAATAATCAGCATTTCCTTTGGCTGGATCTCCGTCCAGATTGAAATAAGAATGGTTGGTCATGTTGATGATAGTCGGTTTGTCTGTTTCCGCTTCGTACTTCAGATCGATGGCATTGTCGTCTGTCAGTCGCATGGTAACCGTACAGTTCACGTTTCCAGGGAAACCTTGTTCCATATCTTTGGCGTAGTAAGACAGTTTCACCTCACTGCTGTCTGTCTGGGTAGCGTCATATACTACATACTGGAATCCCTTAGGACCACCGTGCAGACAATGCCCGTAATTGTTCTGTGGCAATTGATAAGCTGTACCGTCCAGTGTAAAACGTCCGTTTGCAATTCTGTTTGCATACCGGCCGATACTTGCTCCGTAGTCGGAAGGATATTTTATATAATCCTGAATAGAGTCGAATCCTAATACCACATCGCGCATTACTCCGTTACGGTCTGGAGCCATCACCGAACGATTCGTCCGCCGAAGTTGGTAACACACACTTCCATGTTGTTTTTGTTCTTCAAAACAAATAGACCAGTCTTTTTTCCGTTTATGTCAGTAACGAAGTTCTGAGGGTTCAGACCGGAGTCTGTGAGAACAGCAGAATTATCTTGTTTGTTCCCTACGCATGCAGTTAAGAATAATGTTGATAAGATAGATGCAATTAATGTTTTTTTCATAAGCTTATTAGTTTGTTTATACAAAAGATACCTGTCCCTTAGAACAGACTAAGCAAAGAAAGGCTTTTTACATTAATTTAAACAAAAATCTTTATTCAATGAATAATAATATCTGCTCAAATTACCGTTCATCCCCGTTCCTACCCTTTCTGAGACCTTTTCTCAATGTTTTTTCTCATTGTCAGGAGTATTTTCATACGTCCGCACAGATGCCAGATTGCCAGTATGCCGAACAGGATACCTGCCTGATAATGCAGTATTCCTAAATGAGTGCCGGCATTTTCCCGATGCAATATCAGGATGAGGCCTGTCGCACTTGTCAGTAAATAAACGGCCGACAGACAAACCGTAACCTTGCTGCGTTGCCTGAATCTTTCGGGCAAGCTTTTATACCATCCCGGTGAGCCCTTATGTGTCCAGTGGGCAGGATGAGAAACAATACTCCCCATACGATATGTGTAACTCTCCAGATTTTTACATTTGACTGTACGATACCATGACCTGCCGCATGGATAATCAGACCGGTAATAAGAGTGAGCAGACATATAGCTGCCAGAACGAGGTCGATGTAGAATGTTCTTTGTTTCTTCATGATTATTATTTGTTAGGGTTAGCCGGTACAGTTCGGGGTATGTCCGGCATACATACTTCGTGTTGTTCCGGATGCAAAGTTAGCCCGATGAAGAAACGGAGGCAATGGATAAGATAGGGGAGTACTTGGACTATTTATGGTTTTTGCGGAAGTCTGTTGGAGATATTCCTGCTGTTTTCGAAAAGAGCCGGGTAAAGTAAGCGTAATCTTCAAATCCGAGTTCCTGAGCTATTTCCTTTACGCTTTTACTGGTATATATCAGGCTCCGTTTGGCTCTTGTCACAATTTCATATTGTATGTTCTGGCTGACACTGAACCCCGTCGTCCCTTTAACCGCTTCGTTGAGATACATGAGCGAGATATTCATCATGCGTGCATAGTAACTGGGACTGTGGCTGTGCTCTACATGCTGTTTGAGCAGGTTTCTGAAGGTGATGGTATGCTCCACATAACGTTGGGGCCAGGCTATGAGCCGTTTGCTTGGAGGTGATAGCTTCTCCGATGATGTCGATGATGGCAAGCGACAGGTGCAGTGCCAGTGTCTGTGGATGTTTGCTGGTCTGTGCCAGTTTGCCGGCCAGGATGGTAAACAGCGATGTAAGTTCAGTCTGCTGTTCCGGTGACAGTTCTACCGTCTGTGTGCCAAGTGTATATTGTTCGAAGGATCTTTTGGAATTTTCTTCAATGAATGCGCTGTCAATCATCAGTATATACGCATTCAGTCCGGTAGCCTGTACAAAGCTGTGTACCTGTCCGGGTAATACCAGAGCGGCACAATGCGCCGTCAGCCTGTAGCTGTTGAAGTCTATATGGATGTCACATTCACCCGATTCGATGAAGCCGAACATATAGTAGTCATCCTGATGCGCATAGTCGACAGGGGTATGCTGTATGCCGTCTGCTGAAAATACACGAAGGTGTATGCCAGTATCGGAGATATCGGAAGCTCTGTGTTTGGGCAGTTTTTTCATCGGAATATATAAAAAAGAAAAACCACCGATAATTTAGTTATCGATGGTTTTCTTTTGGTGATCCGCCTGGGGCTCGAACCCAGGACCCCAACATTAAAAGTGTTGTGCTCTACCTGCTGAGCTAGCGAATCAAACCTGTGTTGCATTCATTTTCTGATTGCGAGTGCAAAGGTAGGTGTTCTGAGTGAAACTGCCAAATGTTTTGGCAAGTTTTTTCAAATAAATTTTCCTTTGCGTTTTTATCTTGCTGATTTATAGCGTATTTTGCTTTCGAAAAAAATAAGCCTTTGCAAACCGGTTTTCCTGAAATCTTGTAGATTCCCGTTCCTGCCGGAGCTCTTACATTCGGACAGCCTGATTTTTTACATGCCGGCAGCCGCTTTTTATCTCCTTATTTATTCTTGAGTGCCGGTCTGCCGTTCCATTCTGGCCGGCCGGATCTTTACGAATGACTTGCCTGAGCCTTTTTTTTCCTCTTCTACCGCTTTCCGGTAACAACATCTGCACAGAGGCTCGTATTCTTCCTTTTCTCCCAGCAACACCCGTTTGTCGTTGGCTACGGTACGGTGTGATACGTAGGCCAGATCTCCGCATTTCACGCAGATGGCATGTACCTTGGTCACCTCGTCGGCGATGGCACACAGGGCAGGCATCGGACCGAAAGGTACACCTTTAAAGTCCATGTCCAGTCCGGCAATGATTACTCTCACCCCTCTGTCGGCAAGTTCGTTGCATACGTTCACCAGTCCGTCGTCGAAGAATTGCGCTTCGTCTATGCCCACTACATCAATTTCCGAGCTGAACAGCAGGATGCTTGCCGACGAGTCTACCGGAGTAGAAGGAATCGAATTGTTGTCGTGCGAAACCACTTCCGCTTCCGAGTAGCGCGTATCGATGGCCGGCTTGAATATTTCTACCCGCTGGCGGGCAAAGGTAGCACGCTTCAGGCGGCGGATCAGTTCTTCTGTCTTGCCCGAAAACATCGAACCGCAGACAACTTCTATTCTTCCTCTGCGGCACGTTTCATGTGTATGATCTTCTGAAAAAACAACCATTGGTTCAAAAATTTGGTGCAAAAATACAATTTGTGTCGTTAATTTGCCTTATCTTCTATCTGAAATTTCATTTTTCGGCTATTTTATACACAACAACTGTTAAATATTGAATGAAATTAACTAGTGAGATTAAAAACTTTCTATCTTTGCTATATTAACAGTTGAAATATTGTATGGGAAGATTATATGTTGTTCCTACTCCTGTGGGTAATTTGGAAGATATGACCTTTCGTGCCATCCGTATCTTGAAGGAAGCCGACCTGATTCTGGCGGAAGATACACGCACGTCGGGCATTTTGCTGAAACATTTCGAAATCAAGAATGCGATGCAGTCTTATCATAAGTTCAATGAGCATAAGACGGTAGAGGGGATTATCAACCGGTTGAAGGCAGGCGAAACCATTGCACTGGTTTCCGATGCGGGAACTCCGGGCATATCCGATCCCGGCTTCCTGGTGGTACGCGAATGTGTGAAAAACGATATCGAGGTACAGTGCCTTCCGGGAGCTACGGCTTTCGTTCCGGCGCTGGTGGCTTCAGGCCTGCCCGACGAACGTTTTCTGCTTCGAAGGCTTCCTGCCTCAGAAGAAAGGACGCATGACCCGTCTGAACGGTCTGGTAGAAGAAACGCGCACGATGATTTTCTACGAGTCACCCTACCGGCTGGTGAAAACGCTTACCCAGTTTGCCGAGATATTCGGTCCCGAACGTCAGGTTTCTGTCTGCCGTGAGATATCCAAGATACACGAGGAAAGCGTGCGGGGAACCTTGCAGGAAGTCATTGCACACTTCACGGCTACCGAGCGAGAGGAGAAATTGTCATTATACTGGCAGGAAAAGAAGATTGAAGTTATAAATTCTAAACAGATAAAAAACTATGAAGAAAGTTGTTTTATTTTCATTATGTGCTGCGGCCGTGCTTGCTTCTTGTAACAATGCAGGCCAGAATAAAGATGCGTTGAAACTTCAGAACGACTCGCTGATGATCGAATTGTCTAACCGCGATGCCGAACTGGATGAAATAATGGGAGCATTCAATGAAATTCAGGAAGGCTTCCGCGAAATCAATGAAGCTGAAAACCGTGTGGATCTTACCGGCGATGCTATCGAAAACAAATCGAGCGCCGACAAGATTAAGGAAGATATCCGCTTTATCAGCGAAAAGCTGAAATCAAACCGTGAACAGATTGCCAAACTGGAAGAACAGCTTAAGAACAGCAACTACCAGTCGGCACAGCTTAAAAAGGCTGTCAAGAATCTGACTGCCCAGCTGGAAAAAAAACAACGCCAGATTGAAACCCTTCAGGCTGAACTGGCTTCGAAGAATATCCGTATCGCCGAACTCGATGAGGCTGTTTCCGATCTGAACAAGAATGTCGACCAGCTGACTGCTGAAAACCAGGCTAAGACAAAGACCGTTGCTGCTCAGACAAGGCCCTCAATACTGCATGGTATGTATCGGTACGAAGTCGGAACTGAAAGACCAGAAGATTCTGAACCGTGGTGATGTGCTGAAAGACAATGAGTTCAATAAAGACTACTTTACAGAAATCGATATCCGTAAGGATAAAGAAATCAAGTTGTACTCTAAGCGTGCTACACTGCTGACTACTCATCCTGCCGGTTCGTACGAACTTGCTAAGGACGACAAGGGACAGCTTACTTTGAAGATTACTAACCCTAACCAGTTCTGGAGCGTATCACGCTATCTGGTTATTCAGGTTCGATAATTATAAATAACTGAATTTTAATTAAATCTGTTATTCATTCTCCGGCATAGAGAATGAATAACAGATTTTTTTGTTTATCTTGCACCGGTCAACCAATCAGAAAGGAGAAACTTATGAAAATATTCCGATATCTTATCGTTGCTGTACTGTTCCTGCTGGTGGCAGGTACATCGGGTGCACAGACCCGTGAGGAAAAGAAAGAGGCTCTCAAGACCTATGTCAGCGAACAGGTCAACGGCCGCACATTCAAGCTGGAGGCAAGCATGGCATATCCTATGAGCGGCAGAAGCATTCCGCTGACTACACCCTACGGATTGCAGATGAAGAAAGACTCTGTCGATGTCTATCTGCCTTACTACGGCAGGGCCTATCAGATACCCTATGGAGGAGGAGAGGGGTTGCGCTTCAAGGCTCCCGTAGAAACTACTCCAGCAAGCTCAAGAAAGACCGCTACCGGATAACGTTCGAGGCTACGACCAGCGAAGACAACTTCAGGTTCTCGGTCGACTTGTACGACGACGGTTCGGCAAACATCCATGTCACCATGCGCAACAGGCAGCCCATTCATTATTCCGGACAGCTCGATGCAACCGGGTTGCAATAAAAGATGCCTATCTTTGCGTCAACGGAACAGCAGAAAACAATAAAAACATCATGGAAACAAATGAAATTTATGCCGTCAGACTCGAAAAGAAAGGAGTAAAACCTACAGCCGTACGCATCCTTGTGCTGAAAGCCATGCTCGAATCCCCGTGTGCCCTGTCACTCATCGAGCTTGAAACACTGCTGGGCACTGTCGACCGCTCCACCATCTTCCGTACGCTGAATCATTTCCTGGCGCACCACGTGGTACACGACATCGAAGACGGCAGCGGCTCACTGAAGTACGAGGTCTGTCCCGACGAAGACACTTGTACCGTCGACGACATGCACACGCATTTCTATTGCGAAGTCTGTCACCGTACCTTCTGCTTTCCGTCCATCCACATTCCCGTTGTCGACCTGCCCGAAGGCTTCCGTCTGCATAGCATCAACTACATGGTAAAGGGCGTGTGCCGCGAGTGTGCCGCCCGCATGAAATGACTGTGTAGTCCTCTCCCGGAAAATACTTCACCGACATGTGCGGCTGGATGCTGTAATACGGACGGTGGTTGCGCGGCAGATAGCCCACGCCGTGTACTCCCACCTGCACCGACAGCCGCGGAGATACCCGTATATGATGGTCGTATCAGGCTCTGTTCTTGAGTGTTGATACGACCATTCATTTTCTCTATCAGTATGTCCGGATTCTCAAAGCTTGAAAATCCGTTCCATCAGCTTCCATTTCTCCTGAGAAGACTGTCCCGGCAGCACCTTCTGATACTTGGACATATGCTCCTCCATTCTGCCTGACGAGGCAGTGTAGCAAGTCGGGCATAGTCACGTTCCATATCAAACTCGTCCGTCGTATCCATAATCATAAACAGGCGGTTGCCGTAAATATAAATCTGCATATCCACGATACCCACTTCACGGATGCCCGCTTTCACTTCCTCCCATACGTGTGCATGCTCTGCCACGTAAGCCTCTATCAACTCCTTGTCGTCGTAGAGATCCAATGTCTGACAATATCTTTTCATTTATACCGTTCTGTTTTGTTTTTTATCAGTCCCTGCGGAAAATATCACGCGTATATACTTTATCCTTCACATCGTCCAGACACGCATCATAGCGGTTGGCGATGATAGCCTGCGCCTGCGCCTTGAAATCCTCCAGTCTGTTCACCACCTTCGATCCGAAGAACGTACTGCCATCCTCCAGCGTCGGTTCGTAGATGATAATCGTAGCTCCCTTCGCCTTGATGCGCTTCATGACACCCTGAATGGAACTCTGGCGGAAGTTGTCGCTGTTCGATTTCATCGTGAGGCGGTACACCCCGATGACACATTCCTTTTCCTCCGCCGGATTATAGCTGCCCCGGTTGTAGTAATCATAATATCCCGCCTTGTGCAGCACCCTGTCGGCAATGAAATCCTTGCGCGTGCGGTTGCTCTCCACAATCGCCTGAATCAGATTCTCCGGCACATCCTGATAGTTCGCCAGCAGCTGCTTTGTATCCTTAGGCAGACAGTAGCCCCCGTAGCCGAACGACGGATTGTTATAATGCGAGCCGATGCGCGGATCCAGACAGATACCCTGGATGATAGCCTGCGTATCCAGTCCCTTCACTTCCGCATACGTATCCAGCTCGTTGAAGTACGACACACGCAGCGCCAGATACGTATTGGCAAACAGCTTCACCGCTTCTGCCTCCTTCATACCCATAAACAGCGTGTCCACGTCCGGCTTGATAGCCCCTTCCTGAAGCAATGCTGCAAACTCGTGCGCCTTCTCCTCCAGCTGCTCACCTGCGATTTCCTTGATAGCCCTGTTCTCCTCATCCAGTCCCGCTATCAGCTTCGGGAATCCCACGATGATACGGCTCGGATAAAGATTGTCGTACAGCGCCTTGCTCTCACGCAGAAACTCCGGCGAGAACAGCAGGTTGAACTTCTTTCCCGCCAGGGCAGGAGAGGTACGGAACTTCTCCGCATACTTCACATACAGACTCCGGCAGTAACCCACAGGGATGGTACTCTTTATCACCATCACCGCATCCGGATTCACCTCCAGCACCAGGTCGATCACCTCCTCCACGTGCGACGTATCGAAATAATTCTTCACCGGATCGTAGTTCGTAGGAGCCGCAATCACCACAAAGTCCGCCTCCCGGTAAGCCGAAGCCCCGTCGAGCGTAGCCGTCAGGTTCAGTTCCTTTTCGGCCAGATACTTCTCGATATACTCATCCTGAATCGGGCTGATACGGTTGTTAATCTTCTCCACCTTTTCAGGAATCACGTCCACAGCCACCACCCGGTGATGCTGCGCCAGCAACGTAGCGATAGACAGACCTACATAGCCCGTACCCGCTACAGCGATTGTATAGTTTTTCATCATGGAAATGCTCTTTTGTTACAAAGCTAATATAAAATATCAGACAAGTCAAATGAAATTCTACTTTATAGTTGCGACATCAGCGCATCGAAATCTCTGCAACCGATAAAATAAGTTCTGTGTTCCCGAATCTGTGTATCCAGTTGCTTTTTTAATGCCGAAGTACAAACCTTTTCCCAGCTTGATGTCGTGAATGCCAGCATATTCAGTTGCTGTGTTAGTACATTTAGAGGATTACTTGCCACATTTACATCCGTTATCAGAATAAAAGCAATCTGAATTTGCCCTGTGTTCAGGTTACAGGTTGTAATATCTTCACATAACTTTATACTCTCCAGCAGTTTGCGTTGCAAGTCATATTTTCCTGCCTGTCTGGTTATCCTTTTTTCAAGTACTTGTTTTTCCTTTTCGGAAGCCAATGGTTTTTGAGCAATTGGCTGATGTGACAAAAACTCTTTCCACCCTTTCAGTTCAACAAAGCACAATACCTTTTCCGTATACGAAAGAGCATCAGACGAAGGAGAAGAAGCACATCCCTGCGCACTGTGCCATTGTGTTTCCACTTCATCCAGATTGATAACAGGCGTTTGTTGTAAAGAGAGGCAAGAAGGTGTGTGCTGGCAAGGAACATGCAACTGACATAGACTGCATGGTGTGACACCTGTTTTTGTCATTACCTGCTTGTAAATATGTTCAGGAGTCATATTCATTGCAGTTACAAGCCAAGGTTTACAATTTCATTCATAGGCTGTGCCAGTTTCATAAAAATCCGGTTCAAATCGTCCGTAACATCTTCCAGCACACACAGTTCGTCTTCTGTTTCCTCTGCCAGATAATAATTTACAAAGTCATTCATCGACAATTTATCAGCGAAATATCTCACGGCCTGTATGAAATAAGGACTGTGTGAACTTATTAAGATAGGGATTCCCGCTTTGGCAAGTTCTACCAGCACAGACGCGAATTTGATCTGCCATTCCGGATGCAGATGATTTTCCGGTTCATCCCATATCAGAATTTTACTTTCATCCAGCGCTTGCGTTTCCAGTAACATCTGCAAGACACCGAAAGCCTTTATTCCGGAAGCAACATTAACCGGTGCATAATTCTGTTCTCCCTTTTTCCAGTACATGTTTCGTTTTGCATTGTCAAAATAGAAATGTCCGCCAGTGATGTTATCAGTAAGTGTCTGTGCCTTTTGTATAAAAGGAGAGTAGACGTTATCAGGCAGCGAGAAACGGAAAGCATCCAGTTTCTGTGCCATATCCTTTATGTGATAATTTATCAGCGGGCGTAATACATCCTTTCCGGCAATATTGAAATAATGCCTCCCGGCATTTGTGCATTTGCAGGATATCTATCAGATGAATATACAGTGGCGATTCTACCAGCGTAGCGTCTTTGACAAAAGTTTCCGTTTTACATTTAACTCCGTTACCTTATTCTCTTTTATCTGTATGGTTATATCTTCCCCTGTTCTTCAGAAAACAAATTTCAGACATTTCAGTATTGTATGTACAGATAGAATTAAGAAATTCGGCTCCTATGATACTTTGGAAAGCCCGTTCCAGCATTTTTTCGGAGTTGCTGCTTTCGGTAGCCAATTGTACCAGTGGTCTATGCTTCTTATAATTTTAGCCCTTTGCTGCGGTACAATGTTTATTTTTTCCAGTTTATCTTTCAGCTGACTGACCCATCGTTTGTCATTCGCAAAAGATTCCACCTCTTTCAGGAAAGCGGCAGCAGTAGACGGCAGAATCACCCCTTTGATTTTTTCTCCCGACTCTGTCTCGGTATGCTTTACATACATATAAAGTGCTGCGCAGTTCAATCTCATGATTCTGTCCTGCGATTGTGAGCTCAGTCTGTCAGCATTACTGAGTGACTTAATGACTGAAAACAATAGCTTTCCTACTGTGCTCTTTCCCGAATCATTGTTTCCGGCAATGACAGTCAAACCATTTAGAATAATGTCAGCTTTCTTTATTTTGTTGATATGGGTAATATTCAGTCGCATCTGCTTTCTTTAATGTAAAAATGAAATAACTTTTTGCACTTGTTTACAGCTTGTTTATTTCCTCCTCTGCCAGTCCCGTAGCTGCTGCAATCTGTTCGTTGCTCATGCCCAGCGACTTCAGGTTACGTGCAATAGCGGTTTGTGTTTCTGCACGACCTTCTGCACGACCTTCTGCACGACCTTCTGCACGACCTTCTGCACGACCTTCTGCACGACCTTCTGCACGTTCCGTTTCTATATTGTCCCGTAAAATCACGATATTATCCAAGTGTTTGTAATACGCGTTCAGCTCCTCCCGGCTCATGCGATCCAGCTTCAGCCGTTCCTTCACCGCATTCAGTCCCGGCGCCGTAGCATTCTCCGGCACATTTCCCGTATTCAGGTAATAAATCCATTCTTCCAGCGGCGTCTTTGCCACCCGGTTAAAATCATTTACTTTCAGTATATAATATTCCGGATAAAGCTGGCTCACTTTGTCCACTTTGAATGTCTGTTTCTGAAACGGACTCAGTTCCAGCACATCCCCTTCATGAATTCCCACGAACTCCGTCTTTCCGTGATATACAAAATCCTTGCCGTGTCCCAGAGAGAAATACACGATGTTGATGCTGTACACCTTACGTACCTTGTCGTATCCCTGTCCGCGGTTGATGTACTCTGTTACCAGCTTCGAAGCGCCAAACAGCATCCGCTGGAAATACGCATACTCATTATTGTTCTGAATCTCGATGAGCACCAGTTCTCCCTTCGAGTTTTCCGCCAGCATATCCACACGGTTATACTTGTCGAATTCATCCTCCTGGTTGCTTTCACTCTCCAGCAGCTTCTGGATGGTCACCTTTTCCTCCAGCAGTGTGGTAAGCAGTCCCTCCAGCACCGCATAATTAGCCTTGTTGCGCAACAGGCGCTTCATAGCCCAGTCAAAACGAATATAGCTTTCCATACTGAGTGCATTTAGTAGTTGATACTTACAAAGTAAACAAATAAACCTTAAAGTGCCAAGCCAATACAAAAAAATCGCCACGATACCCCACGGCTCTTTCATTTAAAACAACCTCTATAATCCTTGTTATTCTCCGAAAAACCATTATTTTTGCGCACAGCGATGCAGGAAGCACCGCTTCCGGTGTTTCTTTTTATCGTTCATATAAAATTATT
>ENA-OQAN01000431-OQAN01000431.1-human-gut-metagenome-genome-assembly--contig:-NODE-431-length-22728-cov-3.218530_pt1 | contig 22728 bp, 29 predicted proteins | sample MGYA00242735_ERZ504527 | MGnify/ENA primary metagenome ERZ504527 (study PRJEB26092, sample SAMD00036230) | human gut metagenome | host: Homo sapiens | study: EMG produced TPA metagenomics assembly of... | reverse complement strand
TTTCTTCTTTGGATACGTAGGTGTTCAGTCCCACATAAACGCCGCCGAGAACTGCCAGAACAACAACTGCTGAAACAAGTTTGGTCGATTTTTTTCATTATGCTTTTCTCCTCTTAAGCCAGATCAGGAATCCTGCAACAAGGAATACTCCCGGGATCAGACCAATGGTACAGATCTTCCAGAAGGCTGCATCATAATCGGTTACTGTCAGACTTGTGGACTCAAGCTCTTGGATGGAATAGAAACGGAATTACTGTCGTCCGTGCTGGTCATCCAATTCAAGGACTCCAGAAGGAGCTTTTCATTTCCGCCGGATACCATCTGGTTCACCTGGCTCTCCATCAGATTTGCTGTGGAGTAGTAAACGATCTGTGTTTCCTTATCATCATCCAGTTTCTCTGTGATGGCAACCCCAAGATCAAACGGTCCGTCTACATCTCCGTCTTCCTTTTCGATATTGCTGCTCTGCATATTTGTTTTGGAGTAAGCCTTGTCAGAGGTTGTCAGGATACTGTCGATGGTTACAGTATCTCTTACATCATCTGTTTTCTGAATGCCTGCGCATACGGTGCCAGTACATAGGAGCCTGCAGAAGCTGTCTCAGAGCTTGCATCTGTGCTGTTGACCGTTGGTACAAGATAATATGGCATTTGCATTCCATAATGCTGATTATCACCCTCAAATACGATTCCCTCTGCACACTTTACACCATAATTTTCAAGAACCGCATCAAAGTTCGGCAGATCATCCTGTGTATAATCTGAGAAGATCATAGCTTTTCCGCCTGCCTCAAGATAATCCAGGAGCTCTGTTTTTTCTTCCTCGGAAATATCGCTGGTCGGAGATACGATCATCAGGCAGTCTGCATCATCCGGAACCTTTCCCTCTGTGAGAAGGTTCAACTCCTTGATATCAATGTTTGCCTTCTGGATATCTTCTTTAAAGCTGGAATCCAGATCTTTTTCTCCGTGTCCGGATAAGGTATACATGATCGGAAGATCCTCTGATGTCACATAGCCGATCGCACTTGTGATCTGTCCTTCTCCATCAAATCCGGTAGTAGTCTGCTGCCAGGTATTATAGTCTACTGAAGAGGAATACATATCGTTGTAATTGATAACCTTGTTTCTGTCGCCGCAGACTACGATCAGGCTGTTTGACGCAAGATCATCGGTTGTATATTCCGATGCAAATTTCGGATTTACAACCGGGTCTTTTACCTCAACTTTAATATGCTTGGACTCATCTTTATAACGTGAAAGCAGATTGGAGATCGTGTCGTCCTCAGAACCGCTTGCCGCGATCTGATAAATGGTAACATCCTTATCCAGTGCCTTCAGTACCTTCTTTGTTTCATCACCAATGGTGTAAAGCTTGGATGAGCTTACATCCAGCTGTGAATATTTGGATGGGATCGCACCGACGATCATATTGATCACAACCACGATCACGATAAAGACAGCTGCCATAGCCATGCTGTAGGAACCGTTTTTGATATGTTTTTTGCTGATGGTGCCTACCAGCTTTTTCGGATCCGGTTTATGTTTCTTTTTGCCGGAGTCCTGTGCTGCCTCCGGTGCGGCTGCTTCGCCTTTATTTTTCTTAAATTTCTCACTGAATTTCATTTTCATTCACCCCCTAGTTCCAGCGTCTCTTCTGAATGGACTGCATGGTAAGGAACAGGCAGATCGCAATAACAGAAATAAAATAAACGATTCCTGTCACGTCAAACACGCCATTTGTAAAATTATCATAATGTCCACTCAGGTTAAATACGTTCAGTACCTTCTGGATACCACCCTGGAAAATACTGGATTTTACAACGTATACGATCACAAGGGCAATCTCTCCCACAGCTCCGATCACTACAGAAATCAGGATGTTCTTGATCATGGTATAGATGATGATAGCGATCGCCACGATCAGAAGTCCGAATGCCACTGCGGTTGACATGGAGGTCTGTGAAAAGAATGAGGAAATTCCGTTCATCATGTAGAAAGCGAACAGGAATACAAAAGTAAGTACTGCTGCAATTACCTGGCTTTCTGTAAGCGCTGACATAAATACACCTATCGCCAGATTCGCACATCCCAGAAGGAAAAATCCCAGGATCCCGGTGTATGCGGAAGCATAGGAAATCGTTCCGAACTTACTCATGATCAGAGGATAAACGCACATGATCACGACCGGAATGGCAAACACAGCTACCAGTGCAAGATATTTTCCAAATACGATATCCCATACAGATACCGGTGCGGTCAGAAGAAGCTGATCTGTTTTCTGCTTGCGCTCTTCTGCAAGTACGCGCATGGAAAGGATCGGCACACCGATCAGGAACACAAAGGTCAGTGCGCTTAAAGTAGTTTCAAATTTTGAATAGCCGCCTGAAAGCTGATATGCGGAAAAATAAATTCCGGTCAGCACCAGGAACAAAAAATATAAAGAGATATCCAACCATGGAGGTCAGATAGCTTTTCAGTTCTCTTTTAAAAATCGCTGTCATGACTGATCCCCCTCTTTCTCATCAGAAGCCTTCTCTGGTTCCCCGTTTTTTTCTTCCTGAGTTTTTTCTTCTTCCGATGATCTGTCTTCTACCGGTTTCCACTGTGAGCTTTCCGGTTTTCCGGCGGATTTTTTCTCTCCTTCGGTAAGCTCAAGGAATACATCCTCAAGGGAAACTCTCTTAACCTGCATCTCGTAGATTGGACAGTTCGCTTTTGCCATAGCGTAGAAGACTTTTTCACGGATATCCACATTTTCCTGAATGGAAAGTTTTGTTTTCCACAATTTTTCATCGCTGTCATAGGACATTTCCACTCCGGTTACGCCTTCGATCGTTTCCAGAGCTTTTCGAATCGTGTCTTTCTCGCCTTTTACCTTCATAAGGAGGCTGTTGGAGCCTGCTGCCAGACGTTCCAGATTATCCGGTGTATCACTGGCTACCAGCTTTCCATGGGAATGATCAGAACATAATCACACACTGCTCTTACCTCGGAAAGGATATGGGAGCTTAGGATAACCGTGTGCTTCTGCTTCAGGCCTTTGATCAGGTCACGGATCTCGATGATCTGCTTCGGGTCAAGTCCTACTGTCGGCTCATCCAGGATGATCACTTCAGGATATCCCAGGATTGCCTGTGCAAGACCCACTCTCTGGCGATAACCTTTGGAAAGGTTTTTGATCAGACGGTCTTTCATGTCTGTGATCTTTACCATATCCATGACTTCTTTTATCTGCTTGTCTTTTTGGTTTCTTGGGATTTTTTTCAGATCAGCCGCAAATTTCATGTACTCAAGAACAGTCATGTCAAAATAGAGCGGCGGCATTTCCGGCAGATAGCCGATACATTTCTTGGCTGCCTCCGGTTCCTCCAGAATATCATGACCATCGATCATCACTTTTCCTTCTGTGGAAGCAATGTATCCTGTGATCATGTTCATAGTTGTTGATTTTCCTGCACCGTTGGGGCCCAGGAATCCGTAAATTTTCCCCTTTTCGATCTGAAAGGAAAGATGGTCAACTGCAGTATGATCACCATACTTTTTGACCAGATTACTTACTTCGATCACTTTACTCTCCTCCTTTTATTCTCAGGGAAATACTTTTTTTTAATTATCGATTTCCCATTTTATAAGATGCCAGAGGCAAAAGGTCCTGAAACTGAAGCCCTTGACTCTGGCGTCTTTTTCAATACCAATAGAAAATGCCCCTGGATGAAACAGAGAATGGGGGAAATCCAGGGGCATCTCTATCGGATTATAGTGTAAAAGTAATTTGTGATAAAAGTAGGATAAATTTGTGATAATTTTGTGAAACTCCCGGACAAAAAATCTCCTGTCGGACAGATTTTGACTTTGTTCGACAGGAGGTAACTTATGCCAGTGGCTCTCTGAGCGGTGTTCCGGCTTTTCTCGGATATTTGCCTGGGGTGTTCTTTACCTTCTCGATAATGACCAGGGAGCGGCCAATCTCAGATCCCGGAAGGTCAAAGTACTGAATATCCTGATCTTTCCACCAAGGATCTTTACTGCTTTCTCTGCTGCTTCTGCTTCTTCCTTTACAGAACCGGATTTATAGGAGACAAAAAGCCCTCCGACTTTTACATACGGGAGACAGTATTCAGACAGGGTTGCAAGTCCGGATACTGCTCTGGATACGCAGAGATCATATTTTTCTCTGTAGGCTTTGTTTTTTGCATATTCTTCAGCTCTTCCGTGAATGGCGGAAATCCCCTCCAGGCCCAGGAGCGCAAAGGTTTCTTCCAGGAATTTTACTCTTTTATTGAGGGAGTCCAGAAGGCAGGCTTCCACCTCCGGGAAGGCAATCTTCAAGGGAACACCCGGGAATCCGGCGCCGGTTCCGATGTCCATAACGGTTTTTATCTTACCCATATCTACAGCCTTGACGCAGCAGAGGCTGTCCAGGAAATGTTTCACGAGAACCTCGTCAAATTCTGTGATACCGGTGAGGTTCATGACTTTGTTTTTTTCTACAAGATATTCGTAGAATCGGATAAACTGGTTTTTCTGCGTGTCACTGAGTGTGATCCAAGCTCCTCGCAGCCTTTTTCCAGGATTTCTAAATTGTACATGCAGCTTCCTCTCTTATTTTCTGTGTTTTATTGTTATTCTTTGTATTATCCGTGTTTATGTCCGGATCTGCTTTCCAGATATACAAGAAGCACGGAAATGTCCGCCGGGGAGACACCGGAGATACGGGACGCCTGACCGATGGACACCGGTCTGTAGGCTTCCAGCTTCTGGCGTGCCTCAATGCGGAGGCTTCCTACATCTTCGTAATCAATGTCTTCCGGAAGCTTTTTCTGCTCCAGTTTCTTAAATTGCTCTACCTGCTTCATCTGACGGCGGATGTAGCCATCATATTTGATGTTGATCTCTACCTGCTCACATACATCTTCCGGAAGCTCCGGTCTTTCTTTATCGATGGGTGCAAGCACCTTATAGTTAAGCTCCGGCCGACGGATCAGCTCTGCAATGGTGGTTCCGGATTTCAGAAGGGTACTGTTCAGAGATTCCAGAAGGCTCTGTACCTCTGCAGAACCACCTACGGTTGCATGTTCCACTCTCTCGATCTCTTCCTGGATCCGGCGCTCTTTTTCCTGTAATTTATGGTATGTCTCATCATCGATCAGCCGACCTCCCAGCCTTTTTTACGAAGACGAAGATCTGCGTTGTCCTGGCGGAGGAGCAGACGGTACTCAGCACGGCTTGTCATCATTCGGTACGGCTCATGGTTCTCCTTTGTTACCAGATCATCGATGAGAACGCCAATATATGCCTCTGAGCGGTCCAAAATCAGCTGTTCCCGGCCTTTTACCTCCATAGCTGCATTAATTCCCGCTATGAGCCCTGAGCGGCTGCTTCCTCATATCCGGAGCTTCCGTTAAACTGTCCGCCGCTGAAAAGGCCCTTGATCTTTTTGAATTCCAGTGTGGGATAGAGCTGGCGCGGATTAATGCAGTCATACTCAATAGCGTAAGCATTTTTTACAATCCTGGCGTTCTCCAGACCCGGTACGGAATGGTACATCTCGTACTGAACATCCTCCGGCAGGGAGCTGGACATTCCGCCGATGTACATTTCATTTGTGTAAAGACCTTCCGGTTCGATAAATACCTGATGGCGTTTTTTGTCTGCAAAACGAACTACTTTATCCTCAATGGACGGACAGTAACGTGGTCCGGTTCCTTCGATCATTCCGGAATAAAGGGGGGATCTGTCCAGATTTGCACGGATGATCTCGTGTGTTTTTTCGTTTGTATAGGTCAGCCAGCAGGATTTCTGCTCGATCTGTACAGATTCCGGGTCTGTGGAAAAAGAGAACGGTACGACTCTTTCATCTCCGAACTGCTCTTCCATCTTAGAATAATCAATGGTGTTTCCGGCGATTCTGGCCGGAGTTCCTGTTTTGAAGCGGAACATTTCGATCCCCAGCTTTTTTAGGGAATCCGTAAGGTAATTGGCTGCCTGAAGGCCGTTCGGTCCTGTATAGTTGCTGACGTCGCCGTAAATGCAGCGGGCCTTGAGGTAGGTTCCTGTACAGAGGACTACAGCTTTTGCGTGGTAGGTGGCTCCTGAGAAGGTTTTTACACCGGTGATATGCCCGTCTTCTACCAGAAGCTCGGTCACTTCACCCTGGCGGATGGTTAAGTTCTCTGTATTTTCCAGTGTCTTTCTCATTTCTGTGCTGTAGGCCTGTTTATCGGCCTGTGCACGAAGGGAATGGACTGCAGGGCCTTTGGACTGGTTGAGCATTTTGGACTGGATGAAGGTTTTGTCTATGTTTTTACCCATTTCCCCACCGAGAGCATCCAGCTCACGGACGAGATGCCCTTTGGAGCTGCCGCCTACATTGGGGTTGCAGGGCATAAGGCGATGCTGTCTACGCTGACTGTGAACATGACTGTGTTGAGCCTAAGCGGCGCATGCCAGTGATGCTTCGCAGCCTGCGTGGCCGGCGCCTACTACTATGATGTCGAAAAACTGTTCCAGATTTTTCATGCTTTTTCTCCTTTATTTTTTCTCTTATTCTTTTTCTTTATTTTTCTTTGTGATTTTCTTTTTCTTTGTTTATTGTGTGGTTGGTTTTTGGTTTTATTTTTACTTTCTTGGCAGAGGGCCTGGTTTTTTTGCTTTGGGAAGCTGTGGAAAACCGCAAAGGGGCCGTAAAGCCACGGCCCCTCTGCACACCCCTCGGGCTTTTTTTTAAGAGTTCTTGGGTTGTGGTGTGTGATACGGTGTTGACTTTTGTCTGTATGCTTCGGTGTTGGATGTGAAACGTTGTGCCGAGGGGGTTGCAGTGGAACTGTAATGAGGTTCTCGACGTGCGGTGCACGTCTGCGGGGTTATTCCTGCTTCCGTCTGCCACATTTCGGCTCAGTGTTGAATTGCCAGTACAGAAGCATACAGGTACAAGTTAGCATCTTTCAGCTTTCCACAATCGCTGCACTATATAAAAAAGGCCCAGGGGTGTGCAGAGGGGCGCGGCCTTGTGCCCCTTTGCGGTTTTCTCACATTTCAATGTGGATCTCCCCTCTGCGGGGGGCCGCAGCCTATGCGGCATATACGGCCGGGATTCCGCAATCCATGCGGCCATTCGGCCGGGGCCTCCGCAGCCCATGCGGTTATTATTTCCCCATACAAAATTTAGAAAATATCTCATTAACAAGGTCTTCCCCAAGTGATTCTCCCAGAATCCGTCCCAGACTTTCGTATGCATCTGTCAGGTCTATGGAATAAAAATCCTCCGGCATTCCGCTTTCTATGCTATTTTCTACCAGAGAAAGACTTTCCTGTGCTTTTAAAAGCTCCTGTCTGTGGCGTTCATTGGTGATGTAGACTTCATCATTGAAGTCAATCTCCCCACTGAAGAACATTTCCCGGATTTTTTCTTCCAGGTCTGTGATTCCGGTTTCTTCTTTTGCGGAGATTGGGATCACCGGCTGGTTTATTCTGCTCTTTAAATCCTCTATATCTATAGCAGATTCAAGGTCTGTCTTGCTGTAGAGGACAATTGTCTTTTTCTCTTGCAAAATTTTTATGATTTCTTCGTCGTTTTCATCTAACGGTACGGAGGAATCTACGACATAGAGGATCAGGTCTGCGTCTGCTGCCATTTCTTTTGCTTTGGATACGCCGATTTTCTCTACGATGTCTTCTGTCTGGCGGATTCCGGCTGTGTCAGCGATCTTTAATGTGATCCCATGCAGGTTGATATACTCTTCCAGTACGTCTCTGGTGGTTCCTGCGATATCGGTCACGATGGCTCTGTCCTCTCCCAGAAGCAGGTTCAGCAGAGAAGATTTCCCTGCGTTCGGCTTACCCAGGATCACGGTCCGGATACCTTCCTGTATGATCTTTCCGTCTCCGGCTGTTTTTAACAGGTTCTGTATCTTTTCTTTTTCTTCTGCTACGATCTGCTCTAATTCTTCCGAATATCCTGTCAGATCATAGTGCTCCGGATCGTCTAATGCCGATTCAATGTACGCTATATGGTACAGTAGTTTTTCCCTGATCTGCTGTACAGTTTTTCGGACCGAACCTTTTAATTGTCCTACAGAATTCTTTAATGAGTACTCATTTTTGGACTGTATCACGTCCATAACGGCCTCCGCCTGGGAAAGATCGATCCTTCCATTGAGGAATGCACGCTTGGTAAATTCTCCCGGCTCGGCAATAATGGCTCCGTTTTTCAGCACAGTTTCCAGTACCTTTTCATGGCTAAAACGCCGCGTGGCAGTCGATTTCTATGGTATCTTCTCCTGTGTATGTCCGTGGTCCGCGCATGGCCATGACCAGCACTTCGTCTACCATTTCTTCGTTATCATAAATATATCCATAATGGATGGTGTGGCTTGGGACATTTTTCAGAGATTTTTTTCCACCCTTGGAACGGTATACTCCGGATGCGATCTCAAAAGCCTCCGGGCCACTGATCCTGACGATCCCGATTCCCGATGCGCTCATGGCTGTGGAAATCGCAGCAATCGTTGTCTCTTCCATTTTTCACTCTCCTTTGTCAAACGGATAAAAGCATCCGCTATATCACACTGCAGCTGATCGCTGCCATACCGTTTATCCTGGTCCAGCGGATAAAAGCATCTGGTTAAACGCAAAAATGTTACTCCGGAAAAGCTTTTTACACGCAAAAAACACGTGTTATTCACGCTTTCACCTAGAATAACATCTTCTGTCAGTTTCCATATTTATAATGCTAGAGCGTGTTTGAAAAAGGCTTTCTGCAAGATGTGCGTCACAATTTGTGGGAGATTTTGTCCGGATGAAGGCGCGTAGCGGGCTACGGCAACTGAATTCGGGCAAAATATACCGCAAAGTGGGGCGTGCAGATTGCGGGAATGATTTATCAAATACGCTCTAATCTCTGCATTCCGGATGTCCGCTGCAGAAATATCTTTTGTTATTTGCTCTTCAATGATTATAAAGAATTGTTGCGGAGATTGCAATGGTAATTTTTAATTTTCAGTTCCATACAAAAAAGCCGTACCCACGGAGCTTACGCTCCGGGATACGCTTATAGCTTTACCGGTGGATCATCAATTATTGCGTTTCAGTTTTACTACTACATGTCTGTAAGGTTCTTCTCCCTCACTGACTGTCTCTACATAGCGGTTGCCCTGCAGAGATGCATGATGATCCTTCTTTCGTACGGATTCATCGGTTCCAGAACTACCGGTTTTCTGGTTTTCTTTACCTTGAAGGCGATTCCTCTTGCAAGGTTCTCCAGAGTTTCCTTACGACGGCGTCTGTAGTCCTCGGTATCGAGTTTTACACGAATGTAGGTAGACTCACCTTTGTTTACCACAAGGCTTGTCAGATACTGAAGAGAATCCAGTGTCTGGCCTCTTTTTCCGATGAGGATACCCATATCCTCACCTTCAAAATCCACATCCAGAGAGCCGTCTGCAGTGTTGTATTTCGATGTGATCTCCACTTCTCCAAGATCCATGGACCGATACGTCACGAAGAAATACGACTGCTCTCTCCTCAACCTCTCTGATCTTCTCCGGATCGCTGAGGATCTCTATCGGTCTGCCCTGCTTCGGAGCTCTCTCACGTGTTTCCTTCGGCTGACGCTCCTTTGGAGCTCTTGGCTGTTTCTCACGTGCAGGCTTTGCTTTGCCTTGGAAATCCCTTGCAGGTCTTTCCTTTGGCGCTGCTGCCTTTGCAGGTGCTTCTTCGGATGCCTTCTCCACCTGTACAGCTTCTTTCTTCACCGGCTTCTTCTCCTCTGCAGGAGCTGCTTTCGGTGCAGATTCTTTCTTTACATCCGGAGTAAAAGGCTTTTCTAATTTCTTCTCTTCTTTGATAGCGTCCAGTTTCACGGACTCTACCAGTTCATCGATCTCCTGCATATCAGAAACTGGCTCGATTCTGCGAACTTTGATCACGGCAGGTTTGCTGCCGATTCCGAAGAATCCGGAGCTGCCTTCACTGATAACCTGAATATCAAGCTGGTCACTGGAAGTTCCAAGCTCAAGACACGCTTTTGTGATAGCTTCATTCTTTGTTTTTGCTGAAAACTGAATGTAATCCTCCATTACGAACCCCTCCGTTCCTGATTATTTCTTCTTATTTCTCTCGTCAAAGTCTCTTACGAGATTTGCTTTAGCTGTGATGCTGCCCGGTTTTGCACTTCTTGCCTTCTCATAAGCAGTATCAACCTTCTGTGCTCTGTCTGAAGCACCATTGTTTCCGCTGTTGCCCTTATTGATCACAGGTTTATTGATATTCTTGGCGGACTGATGAGCCTGATTGGTGATCTTCTGCGGCGGAAGTCCTTCCTTCGCACGCTTCGCTTCGATCTTCTTCATATTCTCATTAACCAAATCATCAATGTTCATCTTATCAAGATGACGATTGATTGCAAACTGCTGGGCACTTCGAACGACAGCACTGGCGATCCAGTAGATACCAAGACCAACCGGGAATGTGAAACAGAAGAATGCAGACATCAGAGGCATGACCATGTTCATGGTTTTCATGGAGTTTGCCATTGCGCTGGCCTGATCATTTCCGTCTGCCGGCTGTGTTGCAGCCTGTGGCATAAGCTTCAGGTTCAGCATCTGAGTTGCCCATGCAAGAACCGGGATCAGAAGTGCTACGATCGCAAGTAACAGAGAACCATGATTTTTGAAGAATTCCATGATATAGTACAGCGGCTGGTCTGCGATATTCAGTCCACAGAAGCCCTGCATCTTGGAAATATTGCCGGATGCTTTTGTGATCGCATCAGAAAATCCTGAAAACTGATTCATCTGTGCCAGCTCTTTCCACTGGGAAGGAGAAAGTGCATACAGAAAATCAACAATCGAGTTACTTGTAGCATTTCCGGCACTGTCCATAACGAGACGCACTCGTGTCATGGAATGGTCTGTGATAAACTGCTGCAGGATATCTGTGTATCCGTTTACAGCTAGCAGGTTGTCAACTACACCAGTAAAAATGTTCTTTACACTTCCAACGTAAGCAGGAATCCGGTAGATAACCTGATACAGAGCAAACAGAATAGGCATCTGAATGGCTAACTGTACACAGCTACCGGTTGGAGAAACACCATATTTCTGATAAACAGCCTGGGTTTCTTCGTTCATTTTCATCATGGAAGCCTGATCCTTTTTACCCTGATATTTCTTCTGGATCTTCTGGATCTCAGGCTGCATGATTGCACTTAACTTGGAGAATTTCTGCTGCTTGATCTGCAGCGGTGTCATAAAGGCAAAGATAAGAATACTGAAGATAATGATACAAAGACCAATGTTCTGGATTCCGAACAGGCCGTCAAGCATCTTATATATGCCATCCATGATCCATCCCATCACAGACGCGATCTGTCCGATAATAGGAGTTCCGGTTTTTGTTGCTAAAAACAGTTCCAAATTCATTTCCTCCTAGACTTCTTATTCAATTGTAAAAGTCCGGTAACTATTCATTCGTCCACTAACTGCGGAGGTACTGAACAGTTACAAATTCCGATAACTGCTCTGCCCGGGAAAAGGCTGAACAGTCACAAAATAATTCATGGCACAGGGTCATAGCCTCCGTGGGAAAAAGGATTGCATCGCAATATCCTCCATACCGCAAGAAGACTGCCCTTAAATGCGCCATATTTTTCGATTGCTTCCAAACCATATTGAGAACATGTGGGAATATAAGGACATTTCGTTCTCTTCATCGGCGATATATATTTTTGATAGAGCCTTATCATCTTAATCAGAAATTTCTTTATCATGTTCATTCCCTGTTATATGATGCTTTCTTGCAAGATGCAGAAAAGCACTCTCGATCTCGTGAAAGCTCTTGCCCTTGGCTGCGGCTCTCGCTACTACTACAATATCAAGGTTACTGTCAAAATCTGTTTCGTTGAGACGATAGCTTTCTCTGATCAATCTGGTGAGTCTGTGGCGAACCACACTGTTCCCTACTTTTTTGCTTACTGATATTCCCAGACGATTCTTCATGTGCTGATTCTTCAGCACGTACATCACCAGAAGCCGATTTGCGTACGATGTTCCGTTCTGATATACAACTTTAAAATCTTGATTTTTCTTTAAGGACTCTGATCTGATCAAACGAATCCTCCTTAATTAGATTCCGCCTGCGCGGATATTTCTCCGGATAGAAGAAAAGACCACATAAATGCGGTCTTGCAGCTTATGCTGATAACTGTTTTCTTCCTTTTAATCTTCTTGCAGCTAATACTTTACGTCCGCCCTTTGTGCTCATGCGAGCTCTGAAGCCGTGAACTTTAGCTCTGGATCTCTTTTTTGGCTGAAATGTCATCTTCATAGGTAAAGCACCTCCTTTATCTATTTTTAATTGTTATGAAATAACTTATCATTCAGAACATCGTTTCAATTATATAAATAAACCTCCTTTTCGTCAAGTAAAAAATTGCAAAAAACCCGATAAAATCAAGGTTCTATAAAATACCCCCACCTTACGGTATTTATTTTTTTCTCTTATGTGGAAAGCGCTTATGGTTTACGTAACATTATCCACATTTTGTGGATAACTTGTGGATAACTTGTGGATTGACCGGAAATCTATCCACTTTTTCGGAGGGTTTGTTCACATCGTTTTCAAAAAAAACCTTTATTTGCGGTATTTTTAAGGTGGATTTTTTTATACACATAATTCTTCCACATTTTCCACCAATTCTCGACTTATGGAAACCTACAGGACTCTTATCCACAATAATCCACCCTAATCCACAGTAATTTCCCCACATTATCCACATTCTTTTCCCCAAAATCTCAAGGATTTTCCATTGCGAAAACCCCATTTTCATTGTAATATATAAAAGGATATCTATCTCCAGTCGCAGACTGGGGTTATTATAATACTCATGGGAGGAAAAAAATGGACGCTGTTATTGAAAAATGGGAGGAGATCCTGCAAACTGTCAAATCTGAATATGAGGTGACTGATGTCCCTTTTAATACCTGGCTCAAGCCGCTGAAAGTTTATGAGGTTGACGGAAAGCTGATAACAGTGGTTGTTCCCTCTGAGCAGGCAGCGATCGGAGTCAATTACATCAGTAAACGCTACAAAATACCTCTCCAGGTTACTATCTGTGTACTGACAGGCATGGAAGAATGCGAGGTTCGCTTCGTTCTGGAAAAAGATCTCCCCAAAAAAACAGAAAAAAACACTTCTTATGATAAACAGGTTCAGGATACACGTTACGAAGAGGCGCATTTAAATCCAAAATACACCTTCGACACTTTCGTTGTAGGAAGTAATAACAAATTCGCCCAGGCCGCAGCTCTTGCAGTTGCCGAATCACCGGGAGATACCTACAATCCACTGTTTATCTATGGCGGAGCCGGTCTTGGTAAGACGCATCTTATGCATTCCATCGCTCATTTCATTCTGGAACACGACGAAAACAGCCGTGTTTTGTATGTAACCAGTGAGGAATTTACCAACGAGCTGATCGAAACCATCCGAAACGGAAATAACACGGCAATGAGTAAATTCCGTGAAAAATACAGAAATATCGACGTTCTTCTCGTCGATGATATTCAGTTTATTATAGGAAAAGAATCCACACAGGAGGAATTTTTCCATACATTTAACAGTCTTCACAGTGCCAAAAAGCAGATCATCATATCCTCTGATAAACCACCAAAGGATATGGAAATCCTGGAAGAGCGCTTCCGTTCCCGGTTCGAGTGGGGTCTGATCGCAGATATCACGCTGCCTGACTACGAAACCCGAATGGCGATCCTTCATAAAAATGAAGAAATGAACGGCTACAACATCAGTGAAGATGTTATCAAATATATCGCTACCAATATCAAATCCAATATCCGTGAGCTGGAAGGTGCCTTCAACAAGGTCATGGCCGGAGCCAAACTTGAAAAAAAGGAAGTAACTCTGGAGCTGGCAGAGCAGGCACTGAAGGATATTATTTCTCCGGATGAGAAAAAAGTGATCACACCGGAATACATCATCTCCGTTGTTGCAGAGCATTACGGAGTCACACCTGCGGACTTAAGCGGAAACAAACGAAACTCCAAGATCGTCATGCCCCGCCAGGTTTCCATGTATCTCTGCCGTGAGATCATATCCACACCTTTGAAAAATATCGGAAAAGCGCTCGGAAACCGTGACCATACCACCGTTATGCACGGTATCGAAAAGATCGAAAACGAATTGCAGAACGACGATAACTTAAAAAATACCATTGATATATTGAAAAAGAAGATTAATCCACAAGGTTAGGGAAGTTTTCCACATTACTGGTGTATAACGTGTTGATTGTATGTGGAGAGATGTGTACAACTTTTTTGCCAAAACGCGGCGGTAATTTTATCCCCGGATTATTCACATGCGAAAATACCACTTTTACACAAAGTTATCCCAACGGAAAACCCCTGAAAACATCAGGCCTGCGGGAGTTTTTCACAAAATCTGGCCCCCTACGGCGGTTACTGCGGATTTTTTCTATAAATATATTTATAAAAACCACAATTTGTTCAGAAAGGGAGTTATACACACTATGAAAATCATCTGCTCCAAATCAAGTCTGTTAAAAAGTGTAAGTATCGCACTCAAAGCAGTTCCTTCAAAAACCACAATGCCAATCCTTGAATGTATTCTCATGGATGCAACCACAAACCAAATCAAATTTACCACCAACGATATGGAGCTGGGAATTGAACTATCGTTGAGGGTACTATTGAAGAAAAAGGTAAAGTTGCTCTTGATGCAAAAATCTTCTATGAATCATCAGACGACTTCCGGATAATGATATTACCATCAAAACTGATGATAAATATGCAGCAACCATCACCTGTGAAAAAGCAAAATTCAATATCCCCGGAAAATCAGGAGAAGATTTTGCTTATTTACCGATGATCGAAAAAGATGAACCACTGACGATCTCTCAGTACACACTGAAAGAAATGATCCGCCAGACTATTTTTTCTATTGCTGTAAATGAGAACAATAAGCTTATGACCGGTGAACTTTTTGAGATCAAAAATAACTGTCTGAAGGTAGTTTCTCTGGATGGACACCGTATCGCTATCCGAAAAATGCCCCTTAAGAAAGATTATTCTGACCGTAAGGTGGTAGTTCCGGGCAAAACTTTAAGCGAGGTCAGCAAGATCCTTTCCGGAGAAGTGGATGATCAGGTCAGCATTTACTTCACAAAAAACCATATTTTATTTGAATTTGATCAGACTATGGTAGTTTCCAGACTGATCGAGGGAGAATATTTCAGAATTGACCAGATGCTTTCCAGTGATTATGAGACAAAACTGAAGATCAACAAAAAAGAGTTTCTGGATTGTATCGACCGTGCCACACTTCTGGTACGTGAGGTTGACAAAAAACCGATCATCATCAACATCACAGATGATGATATGGAGCTGCGCATTGATTCTGCAATGGGTTCCATGAATGAGGAGATCGATATTGAAAAAGAGGGTAAGGATATCATGATCGGCTTCAACCCGAAATTCCTGATCGATGCTCTTCGTGTTATTGATGATGAAACCGTGACGATCTATCTTGTAAATCCGAAGGCCCCGTGCTTTATCCGTGACGATGAGGAGAACTATACTTACCTGATCCTTCCTGTAAATATCAACCAGAATCAGGCCAGATAAAACCTGGGTATATAAGAAATAAGGGACAAGAGGTGGCGCGGCAGCTTCGGGAGCGCGGGTGTACGTGTGAGACGCACATACTTGAAGCTGTGAACAGAATCGATATCGGTGGCCAGAATATGTAAGTGTCCGTATGGTACGTACAGCCTGACAGCCGGTATCAGGATCGACAGAAACAGGTATACCTAAAATGAGTGACCGTTTTTGACCGATTTTATATGGGAATGCGATCGTGTTCTGAGAAGTGTTTCGTGTGTAAACTACTGGAAGGGGGTATTTAAATTACCACCTTCCGGTGAAATTTGTATTTTGGGGGATTTTCAAACGGATATCCATAATTGAAGCAGAGGACTTACCTGATGCGGTTAAATACCGCCAGGAGATCAGAAAAGATTGATCTGACGGAGAAAATACCCCCGGAGATAAGAGGAGAAAAAATTGGAGATCAGAATTAAAGACGAATTTATCAAGCTTGGCCAGGCGCTGAAGCTGGCCGGTGTTGTGGAGGACGGCGTTGAGGCGAAATATGCCATCAATGATGGTCTGGTACTGGTGAACGGTGAGGTGGAGAACCGCCGTGGCCGCAAGATCCATCCTGGAGATACCATTTCCTACGATGGAAAAGATATTTATGTGATCGGGTGAAGGAATGTACATTGAATCCATCAGACTGAATAATTTCAGGAATTATGAGTCGCTGGAGATGAATTTTGATCAGGGCACCAATATTCTCTACGGCGACAATGCCCAGGGAAAGACCAATATCCTGGAGGCGGTTTATCTGGCAGGTACCAGCAAATCTCACAAGGGAAGCAAGGACCGGGAGATGATCCGCTTTGAGAATGAGGAATCCCATATCCGAATGATGGTGAAGAAGGGCGAGCTTTCATACAAAATAGACATGCACCTCCGGAAAAACAAAGCAAAGGGAGTTGCCATCAACGGGCTGCCGATCCGCAAGGCAAGGGAGCTGCTGGGGGTGGTGAATCTGGTGTTTTTTTCTCCGGAGGATCTTAATATTATCAAGGATGGACCGGGAGAGAGAAGACGTTTTCTGGATTCGGAGCTTTGTCAGCTGGATGGTGTTTATATCACGGAGCTGGCCGGCTACAATCATATCGTGAACCAGAGAAACCGTCTTCTCAAAGACTGTTATATGAACCCCGGGCTGAAAAGTACCCTGGATGTCTGGGATATGCAGATGGTCGATTACGGAAAGAAGATCATCGGGAAGCGGGAAGCCTTTGTGGAGGAGCTTAACGAGATCGCAAGGGGGCTCCATAAAGGCCTTACCGGCGGGATCGAGGAGCTGGAGATCCTGTACGAGCCAAGTGTTACGGCGGCGGAGTTTGAGGATAAGCTTTCCAGGAACCGGGAGCGGGATCTTCGGATGAAGCTGACCTCTGTGGGACCGCACAGAGATGATTTCTGCGTAAAAGTCAACGGGATCGACATCCGGAGGTATGGTTCCCAGGGGCAGCAGAGGACTGCAGCTCTTTCTCTGAAGCTTTCGGAGATCTATCTGGTGAAGAAAAAGATCCGGGATACACCGGTGCTTCTGCTGGATGATGTTCTTTCGGAGCTGGATAGCAGCAGGCAGACATATCTGCTGGAAAGCATCCACGATATACAGACTCTGATCACCTGTACAGGACTGGATGATTTTGTCAGCCATCAGTTCAAGATCAACAGGGTTTTTCAGGTGGTAAAGGGGCATGTTTATATGCCTAAAGGGTTTTGACAAGCCCGTATGCATATGGTAAACTGATTCTGATTATGGAAAGTTGGTGAATATTTTGGATAAAGAGGAGTTTCGCGTTAAGCTGGGACAGATCAATAAGCTGGTCGAGACCCAGGATTACAAAGGCGCCATGCAGATTGTTGACAGTATTGACTGGCGTCGTGTGAAAAACGTCCGTACCCTTTGTGTAGTGGGCGAGATCTACGCGGCCAACAAGCGTTATGAAGAGAGCAAGGAAATTTTTCTTCTTGCCTACCACAGAGCGCCGATCGGCAAGAACATACTTTACCGTCTGATCGAGGTTTCCCTGAAAATGGGACAGATCAGTGAAGCTACAGAATTCTTTGATGAATACAGAGAAGTGGCAGGTAATGATAACAGCCAGTATATACTGAAATATAAGATCGCCAGAGCGAAGAATGCATCTCTGAATGAACAGATCCGTATTCTTGAGGAATATAAGGAGAAGGAATTTACGGAGCGCTGGTCCTATGAGCTGGCCAAGCTCTATTACAAGGCAGGAGACAAGCAGAAGTGCCTGGATCTCTGCAATGAGATGATCCTTTGGTTCAATGACGGAACTTATGTGATAAAAGCCCTTGACCTGAAACAGCGGATGGGTGTTCTCACTGGCGAAGAGAAAGAGAAATACGAGCAGCGTTTTATCCCGAAGCTGATCCCGCCGGAAAAGGCGCAGGAGATCAGGGAGAGCAAGGAAGCATCCGGCGAGTATGAGGAGGCAAAACCGGTCACAGATACCATCCAGGTAGATGATGAGCGGGATCTGAACAGTGCGGAGACATTCCAGGAGAAGCTTTCCAAGGGATTCCGTGATATCTTTGGCGGACATAAGAAATCCGCGGAAGAGGATATGGAGGAAAAAGAAGCTGCGCAGGATGAAGAGCAGGAGCGGTTTCCACAGGCTCTGAGGATGTGACGGAACAGGCTGAAGCGCCGGAGGCTGAGACTGCTGCGGCAGCAGAACTGTCAGAGGAGTTTACAGATTCTGAGGAGATCGAAGCAGCAGAAGGAAGTGAGGAAGCTTCTGATGAGCCTTCTGAAGAGCAGGAAGAGTTTTCCGGACAGGAAGTGGATGAGATCCCACTGGCATCAGGTATTGAGAACCTGTCATCCGGAAGTATGAAGCTGCAGGCTCAGGAACAGCAGGATAAAGAGGAAGAAGAGGCTTATCAGGAAGCGGAAGAAGCTGAGGCTGAGAAAGCTACAGAGATGTCTTTGTCCCAGAGTGTTGCAGAGATCATGAAGGAAAAGGCTGCCGGAAATGAGGAAAATGAGGAGAAGCCTGCAGGGGTTCCGCTCAATGAGGAAGGCAAGCCTGATTTTTCCGCAACGATCCGTATGCCGGAGCTGAAGATCCCGAAGTCCATGATCAATGTGGACCCGGAGAATGCAAGCAGTTCTGCGGAGATGCCGTATGCGTCCGGAATTTTCGGAAGTATCGAGGATATTGCGGCATCTGTAGGTGACAGGTCCGAGAAGGATAAGGATAAAGACTTCAACCTGGAGGATACCATTCTGGCAGCAGCTACACAGCAGGGAATCGATATCCCGGAGGAAGAGAAATCTCCGGATGTCCAGCAGTCCGACGTAACGGAAGAGCCGGCAGGTATTGAGGATCTGGATATTGCGGCTGATGAATTTGTTCCGGAGGAGCCGGATGCGGCAGATATCGAGGATATCATGGCGCAGATCTCCGCTCAGCAGGAGGAAGAGGTAACGGAGACTTCCGATACCAGAATTCCGGATATCGTATTTGATGAAGATGAGGAGCCGGTTACTGAGGAGGATCTTCAGGCTGCAGAAGCAGAGTTCCTGAATGGTCCGTCAGGAGTACAGAAGCCGGTGGAAGAAGATGATGTGCTTCCGGAGATTCCTTCACTGGAATCTGAGGCGCAGGTGCAGAAGTCGGCAGCAGAGCCTCTGCGAAGCTTCATCATGAGGAACCGGTGGCTGCAGCGGAAGAGGAAAATCTTCTTGATGAGGAAGAAGAATACAGTGATGACGCCTTTAACTTCCAGGATGAGGATGACGAGGATGACTTTATCAGCAGTCCCATCGGTGATGATTCTGATGAAGCCATGGAAGAGGACGATGAGGAAGAGGAGCTCAGCGAGGAAGAGCAGCTTGAGAAATTTATCGCTACGATCCATCCGGAGAAGGATCCTACAAAGATCGTTTCCAGAAAGAAAGAGCTCACAGAGGAAGAGAAGAAGCTTTTCACCTATTTTGTTACAGTTCCCGGAATGAAGGAACAGCTGCTTGATGTACTCTGTGATGTGCAGATGGGCGCAGCAGATAAGACCTCCCAGACCGGAAATGTGATCGTTATGGGTGGCAGAGAAACAGGTAAGACGAGACTGATCTCAAGTCTGATCCCGGCAATCTGTAAAGAGCTGAATATCGACTTCCAAGGTTGCCTATATATTTGCGGATGATCTCAACGGAAAGGATATTCCGGAGATCGTATCCAAGCTTGCCGGCGGTTTCCTTGTTATCGAGGATGCAAACCAGCTTTCCCAGGAAACAGCAGATGAGCTTGAGGAAGCTATGACCGGAAACACAAAGGGAATGATCGTGATCCTGGAGGATGAAAAGATTGGTATGCGTAAGCTGATCGCAAGATATCCGAAGCTTGCGAAGAAGTTTACATCCATGATCAACATTCCTGTATTTACAAACGATGAACTTGTTAATTTCGCCAAGGTCTATACCATGGAGAATGGATTCCGTATTGACCAGATGGGCATGCTTGCTCTGTATAATCTGATCGGGATCAACCAGAAGGAGGATCAGCCGATGTGCATCGGTACTGTGAAGACCATGCTGGATAAGGCTATGGAGAGAGCTCAGAGCGGATTGTTCAAGCGTTCCAAGAAGCGTGTGGACCGTGATGGCTACACGGTACTTTTTGAAAAGGATTTCAGCTGAAAATAAGAAAAAGCAGAGGTAAAAAATATGGCCAGACCTTATCTTGGTAACCCGAAATATACCATTGAAGTCCTTCAAAAGTATCATTTTGTTTTCCAGAAAAGGTTTGGTCAGAATTTTCTGATCGATGAGCATGTTCTGGAAAAGATCATTGAGTCTTCGGGTATCACGAAGGATGATTTTATACTGGAGATCGGTCCGGGTATCGGAACTATGACCCAGTATCTTGCGGAGGCTGCCAGAGAGGTGGCTGCTGTGGAGATCGACAGTTCGCTGATCCCGATCCTTAAGGATACGTTGAAGGACTGGGATAATGTTTCCGTGATCAATAACGACATCCTGAAAACGGATATCAAAAAGATCGCAGATGAGAAAAACGGCGGTAAGCTGTGAAGGTGGTTGCGAATCTGCCGTATTACATTACGACTCCGATCATCATGGGGCTTTTTGAGAAGAATGTTCCTGTGGATTCGATCACTGTCATGGTGCAGAAGGAGGTTGCAGACCGTATGCAGGTTGGTCCCGGTACCAAGGATTACGGTGCGCTTTCCCTGGCTGTGCAGTATTATGCGAAGCCGGAGATCGTTGCGAATGTACCGCCGAACTGTTTTATGCCGCGGCCGAAGGTTGGAAGTGCGGTGATCAAGCTGACGCGTTATGAGAAGCCTCCGGTGGATGTGAAGGATGAGGGCTTATGTTCCGTCTGATCCGTGCATCTTTTAACCAGAGGAGAAAGACGCTTGTGAACGGTATCAGAAATTCCGGAGATTTTTCCCTGAGTAAGGATGAGATCGAAGATGTGTTCAACAGGTGTGAGCTTCCGCTGAATATCAGGGGTGAGGCGCTGACACTGGAGCAGTTTGCGATGCTTGCCAACTGTATTTATGATGAGAAAAATTAATATATGATAAACGAAAAAGAGCCCGGGCAGCTGTTCCGGGTTCTTTTTGCGTTTCCGGACGGGAATGTTGGAGAGGTTTCCTGTCCGGATCTATATATCGTCATAGAAAGGAGGTTATGTCTGAGGTGTCAGACATAAGTAAGTAATGAAAAATTTACATTTTCTATTTTACTGATGAGATGTTAGGAAAGTTTGTTTAAAATATGAAAATATTGTGAATATATTTTTGACGATATGTATATAGTCTGAATGGTGTGGATGGGATTGGGGAAAATTACGGTTTACAGAGGGGTGGGGGTGTGTGGTATACTGAGGGGCGTCGAAAAGGTAATGATGAGGTAATAAAAAGGCAGTAAAAGATAGTTAAAAATAGTAAAAGGCAATTTTTAATAAGGCTGGTGCCCGTATGGAGGTTGAATATTATGAGAAGATTGAACAAGGTTACAGCTTTGGTTATTGCGGGTGTTATTTCATGTACATCTCCGATGATGGTTATGGCGTCTGATTCCGGTTCTGTTATGAGTCAGGCGGAGGAGATCCTGAAGGATAATGAGGTTGGGTCTCTTGCTTCTGATCCGGATAAGGTTGGGGATATCATTGTTTATGTGAAGGGGCTTTTTGATTCTAACCAGATCACGGATGATGAGATTTCTCAGGGGATCGATGAGGCTGCGGATCATTTTGGGGTGAGTCTTAATGAGGATGATAAGAGTTCGCTGGTTAATATTATCAGTAAATTCCGTGGGATCGAGATGAGTGATGATCAGATCAAGGGGTATGTGAGTGATGCTTATAGTACTTTGAAGGATATGGGTGTTACGAAGTCTGATGTGAAGAATATTTTTGAGAAGGCGGTTGAGTTTATTAAGGGGATGCTTTCACGGCGGTGATGGTTTGTGATGGCTGGTGTTTTTGATGATGTTTTAGATGGAGTTTTTGTTAGAGGGTGTAGGGTTGGTGGTCTGTCTTTTTGTTTTGGGGGTTGGTTTGTTGGTTTGTTTGGTTGAGATGTACAATATGTACAATGTTTAGGGGTTTGGTTTTGTTTGTGAATGTGGTGTTTTTATAAATTGGGAGAGGGTGTTTTGAAAAAAAATTGTGCAAATGCGCTAATTGTTTACGGGATGTTCATTGTTTGTTCATATTTGTCTGGTAGTATAGGGATAGTTCGAAAGAACGTTACGAAAGACGCTGTAATGGTGTGTATCTGTATCATTACACATACAATTTTTTTCATAATAATCGCCCCGGTAAGCCACTACCGGGGCACTCCTCGTTTTTGGGCCTTTTTGGGGCTCTTTTTTTTGTGGGGGGACGGACGGACTGCCGGAGGGACGGCTGCATGGTCGTGCCTGGTGCGGTCGTTTCGCCGGGTCATACTAAGCGTCTGAGTCTTCTGCCGTGCAGGGCGCCATAACTCGCATGTACGCTGATGCGTACCTGGCTCAGACAGATGGGGCTTACTCTGCGGCTTGTGGC